>Ga0256410_1000674_pt1 | contig 30628 bp, 23 predicted proteins | sample PhyWR1_FD_185983 | JGI IMG/M metagenome (GOLD analysis project Ga0256410, IMG submission 185983) | Leaf surface microbial communities from wheat plants in UC Gill Tract Community Farm, Albany, California, United States - DLSL W.R1 | ecosystem: Host-associated > Plants > Phyllosphere >... | reverse complement strand
GTCCGGGGTGCGGTTAAGCACCACGTCTTCCACCGCATCGCGCAGCTCGGCAGGAATCTGGTCGTAGATCTCCAGTTGGCCGGCGTTGACGATGCCCATGGTCAGGCCATTGCGGATCGCGTAGAGCAGAAACACCGAGTGGATGGCTTCACGCACCGGGTTGTTGCCACGGAACGAGAACGACACGTTGGACACGCCCCCGGACGTCAGGGCATAGGGCAGTTCGTCGCGTATATAGGCACAGGCGTTGATAAAGTCCACAGCGTAGTTGTTGTGTTCTTCAATGCCGGTAGCTACGGCGAAGATGTTCGGGTCGAAGATGATGTCTTCCGGCGGGAATCCCACTTCGTTGACCAGAATGTCGTAGGAGCGTTTGCAGATTTCCTTTTTGCGCGCTTCAGTGTCGGCCTGGCCGGCTTCGTCAAAGGCCATCACCACCACGGCGGCGCCATAGCGCTTGCACAGTTTGGCGTGATGGATGAACTGCTCGACGCCTTCTTTCATGCTGATCGAGTTGACGATGCCCTTGCCCTGGATGCACTTGAGGCCCGCTTCGATCACTTCCCACTTGGAGGAGTCGATCATGATGGGTACGCGGGAGATATCAGGCTCGCCGGCGATCAGGTTGAGGAAGGTGACCATCGCCTTCTTCGAATCCAGCATGCCCTCGTCCATGTTGATGTCGATGATTTGCGCACCGGCTTCAACCTGCTGCAGGGCCACTTCCAGGGCTTCGGTATAGTTGTCTTCGCGGATCAGCCGGGCAAAGCGGGCAGAACCGGTGATATTGGTGCGTTCACCGACGTTGACGAACAGCGAACTGCGATCGATGGTGAACGGTTCCAGCCCGGAGAGGCGGCAGGCCTTTGGAATGTCCGGGATCTGGCGTGGCGCATAACCGGCCACGGCGTTGGCGATGGCCTGGATATGCCCCGGCGTGGTGCCGCAGCAGCCGCCGACAATGTTCAGGAAACCGCTTTGGGCGAATTCTTCAATGACCTTGGCGGTTTCGGACGGCAGTTCGTCGTACTCGCCGAATTCATTGGGCAGGCCCGCGTTCGGGTGAGCCGAGACGTAGGTGCTGGCCTTGTTCGACAACTCTTCGAGGTAAGGACGCAGCTCGCTGGCGCCCAGGGCGCAGTTCAGGCCCACGGAAATCGGTTTGGCGTGCGCTACGGAGTTCCAGAACGCTTCGGTGGTCTGGCCCGACAGGGTGCGGCCGGAGGCGTCGGTGATGGTGCCGGAAATCATGATCGGCAACTCGACACCCAACTCTTCGAATACGCCCTGTACGGCGAAGATCGCAGCCTTGGCGTTGAGGGTGTCGAAAATGGTTTCGATCAGGATCAGATCGGCGCCGCCTTCGATCAGGCCTTTAGTGGCCTCGGTGTAGTTTTCCACCAATTCATCGAAGGTCACGTTGCGGTAGCCGGGGTTGTTCACGTCAGGCGACAGCGAGCAGGTACGGCTGGTAGGGCCGAGCACGCCCGCGACAAAACGGGGTTTGTCCGGGGTTTCCAGTGTCTTGGCATCAGCCACCTTGCGCGCAAGGCGGGCGCCTTCTACGTTTAGCTCGTAGGCCAGTGCCTGCATGCCGTAGTCGGCCTGGGAAACCTGAGTGGCGTTGAAGGTGTTGGTTTCGAGAATATCGGCGCCGGCATCCAAATAGGCCTTTTCAATCGAGCCGATCACGTCGGGGCGGGTGAGCACCAGAAGGTCATTGTTACCCTTGACGTCGCTCGGCCAGTCGGCGAAGCGTGTGCCACGATAGTCGTGTTCCTCTAGACGGTAGCTTTGGATCATAGTGCCCATGCCGCCATCGAGAATCAGAATGCGCTCTTTGAGGGCTTGCTGAAGTGCTTGGAGACGAGCGCTGCGGTCAGACATAGGACTACCTGTTAGAGCCATGCAAAAGATGCGAAATCATAACAAACCTGCGTGGGATTTGAGCGTCTGCTGATTTACATGAATTTGATTCATGTTGCGGCCTTTGTTCGACGGGTAGAATCGCGACATATTTTTGATATCAGGACAATGGCACATGTTTTTTCGCCTACTCACCAGCGCCGTGACGCTGGTGGTGTGCAGTACAGCGTTGGCACAGGCCCCGTTGGTCAGCCCGGCTATTTCCTATACCAGGGACATCCAGCCGATCCTCACCGAAAAATGCGTTGCCTGCCACGCCTGCAATGACGCGGCCTGCCAGCTCAACCTGGGGAGCGCGGAGGGCGCTACCCGTGGTGCCAGTAAAGTGCCGGTATATAAAGGGGACCGTGTAGATGCCGTCGCCCCGACGCGGATTTTCTACGATGCCAGCGGCCCCAATGAATGGCGCAACAAGGGTTTCTACTCGGTTCTCGACGCCCAGGGCGCACAAGCAGCCCTGATGGCCCGCATGCTGGAACTTGGGCACAGCACACCGCTGACTCCCAATGCCAAGTTACCCGAAGAAATCGTCCTGGGTCTGAACCGCGAGAACGTCTGCCCGGCGCCCGGCGAGTTCAATGCCTATGCCCAGAGCCATCCCAGAGAAGGCATGCCACTGGCCGTTACCGGCCTGACCGACCAGCAGTACAGCACCGTGCAAAGCTGGCTGGCCCAAGGTGCGAAAGTTGATCAGAACGCGATCAAGCCCACTGCGGTCGAGGCTGCGCAGATTGCCGAGTGGGAAGAACTGTTCAACCGTCCGGGTTCCACCGAAGCACTGGTGGCGCGCTGGTTGTACGAGCATCTGTTCCTGGCCCATACCTATTTTGACAATGGTGTGCCGGGGCATTACTTCCAGTGGGTGCGCTCGCGTACGCCCAGCGGGCAACCCGTGGACCTGATCGCCACGCGTCGTCCCAACGATGACCCGGGCACGGCATTTTACTATCGCTTGCAGCCGGTGCAGGGCGTGATTGTGCACAAGACCCATATCACCTACCCGATGGGCGCGCACAAACTGGCGCGGGTCAAGCAGCTGTTCTACAGCGGCGACTGGCATGCGACAAAACTGCCTGGCTACGGGCCACGCGGGCGTGCCAACCCGTTTGAGACCTTTGAAGCCATTCCCGCAGTGGCGCGCTATCAGTTTATGCTCGATAACGCTGAATACTTCGTGCGCACCTTTATCCGTGGCCCGGTTTGCCGCGGGCAAATTGCTACTGATGTAATCCGCGACAACTTCTGGACCGTGTTCCAGGAGCCGGCCCGGGACCGTTATGTCACTGACGCGGTGTATCGCGGCCTGGCAACGCCCTTGCTGGCAATGCCCGGCCAGATCGACGACGTTGGCAGCGTAATTTCCCTGTGGCACAACTACCGTGACAAGCGCAACGACTATGAAAAACTGCGGCAAAAGGCCTATGCCGATATGCCGCCACCCAGCTGGTCGACCCTGTGGGCTGGCAACGACAACGCCTTGCTCACGGTATTTCGCCACTTCGACAGCGCCAGTGTGAGCAAGGGCCTGATCGGCGAGATCCCGCAAACCCTGTGGCTGTTCGACTACCCGTTGCTGGAGCGCACCTACTACCAGTTGGCAGTCAACTTCGACGTATTCGGCAATGTCTCGCACCAGGCTCAGACGCGTCTGTACTTTGACTTGATCCGCAATGGTGCCGAAGTCAACTTCCTGCGCCTGATGCCCGCTGATTCCAGGGCGTCGATCCTCAGCGACTGGTATCAGAACAGCGGCAAGCTGAAGATGTGGATGGACTACCAGAAAATCGACACAGACACCCCGACCGGCATGAAGCTCGACCCGGCCGATCCCAAGCGTGACTTCGCCCTCAAGCTGATTGAGCGCACCGGCACCCTGAATGCGCGCCCCGACCCGATCAACCGCTGCTCGGGTGCTTACTGCTCACGGCCCGATATTGCGCAGGAATTCAGATACGCCGAGCAAGCGCTCAGCCGTTTGACCTCGCGGCCTGCTGCCGGGCTGGATGTGATCAATCAACTGCCTGAAGCCACCATGCTGCGTATCCAAGGTGCAGACGGCAAGCGCGAGATGTACAGCATGTTGCGCAACCGTGCGCACACCAACGTGGCCTTTATGCTGGGCGAGGAATACCGCCTGGAACCGGGGCTGGACACCTTGACCATCTACCCGGGAGTACTGAGCAGCTACCCCAACTTCATGTTCAATATCCCTGCAGGCCAGGTGGAAGCCTTTGTCGAGGCCATGGAGCAATGCAAGGATCAGGCAACATTTGACAGCATCGTCGAGCGGTGGGGGATCCGCCGCAGTCACCCGCAGTTTTGGCAGTACTTCCATGATATAGGCCAGTACATCAATGAAACCGACCCGGTTGAAGCGGGCGTACTGGACATGAACCGCTACGAAAACCTGTAAAGGGGCGGTTGAAATTGAACGAATGGGACGCAGCTTTCCTGACAAAAATACTAGGACTTTGTCAGGCGCGCCGATTGGCGTAAACTGCGTCCCATGTCTGCGAGGAGATTCCATGAGCGCCATAACGATTACCGACGCTGCCCACGATTACCTGGCTGATCTGCTGTCCAAGCAGAACACCCCGGGTATCGGTATCCGCGTTTTTATCACCCAACCCGGTACTCAGTACGCTGAAACCTGCATTGCTTATTGCAAGCCGGCTGAAGTCAAACCTGAAGACACCGCCATTGGCCTGAAAAGCTTCACGGCCTGGATCGATTCTTTCAGCGAACCGTTCCTGGACGATGCCGTGGTGGATTACGCCACCGACCGCATGGGTGGTCAGCTGACCATCAAGGCGCCAAACGCCAAAGTGCCGATGGTCAACGCCGACAGCCCGATCAACGAGCGCATCAACTACTACCTGCAAACCGAGATCAATCCCGGTTTGGCCAGCCACGGTGGTCAGGTCAGCCTGATTGAAGTGGTTGAAGACGGTATCGCGGTGCTCAAGTTCGGTGGCGGTTGCCAGGGCTGCGGCCAGGCAGACGTGACCTTGCGCGAAGGCATCGAGCGCACTCTGCTTGAGCGTGTGCCGGAGCTTAAAGGCGTACGTGACGTGACAGACCACTCGCAGAAAGAAAACGCCTACTACTGATTAATCAGTAACAGGGTGTTCGCTGCGAAGCTGAAGAAAAAACGGTGCCCCGTGAGCACCGTTTTTTTATGGCTGCGCGATAGCCCCTGCACGGTTCGGATTGTGCGGGCGCAGCAGAACCTGTGGGAGCTGGCTTGCTTGCGATGCAGACGACGCGGTTTAACAGCTACACCGAGCTGATGCCATCGCGAGCAAGCCCGCTCCCACAGAAAATCAGGTCAGCATCAGGCCTTGAGGGCGCCACTGAACCTGTGGGAGCTGGCTTGCCTGCGATGGCAGCAATGGGATCTACCTGACAGACCACGCCGTCCGTATCGCGAGCAAGCCCGCTCCCACAGGGGGAGAGCGTTCAAGGCCGATACAAATGCGCATGGCCGGCACGGTACAGCGATGATTCGGCAAAACTGTCACTGGCCAGCACCCGGCCGACAAGGATCAGCGCGGTACGCCTGAAGCCCTTGGCCTGGACCTTGGCCGCAATGTCCGCCAGGGTACCTTGTACCCAGTCCTGATCCGGCCAGCTGGCGCGATGAATCACCGCAATCGGGCAGTCGCTGCCGTAATGCGGGGTCAGCTCGGCCACGATACTCTCGAGGTTCTTCACCCCCAGGTGAATGGCCATGGTCGCCTTGTGTTGCGCCAGGCTGGCCAGCTCTTCACCGACAGGCATCACGGTTTTTTCTGCGTAACGGGTCAGAATTACCGTCTGCGAGATGTCCGGCAAGGTCAACTCTGCACCCAGAATCGCTGCGCAGGCCGCGGTGGCCGTCACGCCAGGGATGATTTCAAAGGCAATGCCCAGCTCACGCAAGCAGCGGATCTGCTCGCCAATCGCCCCGTACAGACTCGGGTCGCCGGAGTGCACGCGGGCCACGTCGTCACCCTTGGCGTCAGCGGCCTTGATCAGGTCGATGATCTGCTCCAGATGCAGCTCGGCGCTATTGATCACCTGCTCGGCCCTATGGCCATCCAGGACCGCTTGGGGTACCAGTGAACCGGCGTAAATGATCACCGGGCAACTGCGAATCAGGCGCTGGCCTTTGACGGTAATCAGCTCTGGATCGCCGGGCCCGGCACCGATGAAATAAACGGTCATGGCAGTCTCTTGAAAAGGTCGAGATAGAGCTGTTCGTGAACAACGCTCATAGTGAGGCGGGGGATTATCGCGGGTTTTACCCGGCGCAGGCCAACGCAAAGGTCGCCATGGACGATTTTTTACGCGTGATCAATAGCATGGCCGGTGCCCCGGACAACTTGGCGGCCAGGGCCAGGGCAGCACTTTCGGCAATCCCGGAACAACCGGTTTGTGCCAGCGCGATAGCCGAGCGATGGCTGAGTTGTGGCGCAAATTCGGCCATTTGTGCCGCGCTGAACACTTCAAGTTCGAGGTTGAGCCGGGTTGCCAGGTGCCGCAGCCCGGGTTCGTGAAGCTTCAGATCAATGCTGGCCAGGGCGCGGATTGCACTCAATGCGATTCCGGCCTGGCTGAGAGAATCTTCGATCAACGCCAGCAATTCCTGCGCGCTGCAACCCCGGCGACAGCCCAGGCCAATGACCAGGCTTGGCACTGTGCCGGTTGTCGTCATGCCGAGTACTGGCCTTCAGGCTTGCGGCGGAACAGCCAGGCGCTGATGACGCCCAGTGCCAGCCAGAAGGCCAGATTGGTCAGTTGTGCGGCAATTTTGAACTGCGACTCCAGTGCCTCGGGTGCCAGGCTGGAATGCACCAGTGGCTGCGGCGCGCCGAAGATATGCGGCACTAGCAGAATCGCTGCACCCAGCACCTTGAGCGCCCAATGCTTGCCAAACACCAGCAAGGCAATGCCTACGGCCGTTGAGGCTGCAGTGCTGACCCACCAGAGCTGGCGTTGCAGCAAATCTGCCGCAGCAGTGCCCGGCAGTTCAGGAGGCAGGCCCATCGTCGGTGCCAGGCAGAACACGGCATAGCCAGCCAGGCCCCAGAGCAGGCCCTGAGAAGTACGCGCGGGTGCGCGCAGGGTATACAGGCCCGCCAGCATCAGGGCAAAACCGACCGCGACCACCAGGTTGCCACCGGTGGTGGACAGCACGCGCTGCCAGCCATCCTCCGGCTCCCAGGCCTCGGCGTCATGCTCATGGGCAGGCATGGCCATGTCGGCATGTTCGTGCACTTCGCTAGCGGCAGGTTTTTCGTAGGTTTCGGCCTGCAAAATCAACGGGGCAACCCAAAAGCTTTGTAGCAGGGTCAGCAGCAGGGCGGCGAGCAGACCGGTAAAGCCTGCCGTTTGAGCGATACGCTTGATCATGGCAGGCAGTCTCAATGGCACGGAAAGGCGGAGCTGTGACGGGTGTCATGAGCTGCGTTGTGCACGGCATCGATATGCGAGAAACCGGCGAAGTAAACGAGGAAAGCGCCCAGTACGGCAGCGCCGACAGCGGCAACGATACGTTGGCTTTGGGTGGTGGTACTCGCAGAGGAGTGGGTACGGCTGGTGCTGATGGACATGGCGCTTGCCTCGGGTCGGACGACGGGCAGCAAAGCGCAAGAAAACCCCGCGAACGAAGCTCGCAGGGTTTAACAGCGCCCGCCCACCGCGGGTTTGTTATTCGAAATAATCAGGCCGGTCTCCGGGCTTGCGAGGGGCTCATGGGCTGAACCTGCAAACATCTCCTTCCCATGCCAGTGGCACAGTGGACGTGATGTTTCTCTCGCTTACCGTTGCGGGGGCAGCGCCGGACTTGTCAGGGCAAAAGCCTGACGCACCGGTTTCCCGTTTCACCCTGTGAAGGGCACCTGATACAAGATGTGTAGGAAACCACAGCCCTGTGGGGCCGTCAATTGCAGAGGTATGCCTGGCTTTTGATTTTCATGTGGGAGCTGGCTTGCCTGCGCTGCGGGTAAGGCGGTGTTTCAGGGGCACCGCAGTGACGCGATCGCGAGCAAGCCCGCCTCCACAGCCCTCTTATGCATTGATCAGCATGCTTTTGACTTTTGCACGCAACTGGTCAATGGAGAAGGGCTTGCCGATCACCGCCATGCCTTCTGTCACCTCAAGGGTCTCAGCGTAGCCGCTGGCAAACAGCACAGGCAATGTCTGGCGCAGTTCCCGCGCCCTGGTCGCCAGGGCACGGCCGTCCATGCCCGGCAGGCCGACGTCGGTCATCAGCAGGTCAATGTTGCGGGCTGTGTCCTCAAGCAGTTCCAGGGCGCGCTCGCTGCCGTCGGCTTCAAGCACGCTGAACTCCAGTTCTTGCAGCACGTCAACGATTAGCATGCGAACAATGGCGTCGTCTTCGACCACAAGGATGGTGGAGGGTGTTGCGGACATAATCATGATCTCGATAGAAATTTAAGCGCGGTTCTCACAGTCAGCAAGGATAGCCTTCACCTGCATCTGTATGTGTTTAAAAGCGTACATAAAGGTAAGAAAATAGAACTATTGCTCGATAATCCGGCAAACTCCAGTTTTTTATGACTGTCACGGGCCTGAAAATGAACTCACCTGCATCAATCGACGAGCGAAGCTTTCGCAAGCTCCTGAGTCGCAACGTCGGTTTGCCGCTGGCCGTCGGTGCCCTCAGTGCTGCCCTGTTTGTGGTTATGGTCAGCTATTTGCTGTCGGTGATCAGATGGGTCGAGCACAGTGATCGGGTCATTAGCAATGCCAATGAAGCGGTACGGTTGACGGTCGATCTGGAATCCGGCATGCGCGGTTTTCTGATCACCGGTGATGAACATTTCCTCGACCCTTATGCGGTCGCCAAGCCACAAATCAATGTGCAATTGAAAGGTTTGCAGGAACTGGTCAGCGATAACCCGCAGCAGATTGACCGCCTCAAGCGTCTTGAGGCGCTGCAGGATGAGTGGAATGCCTACGCACAGTCAATGGTCGACCTGCGCCGTCAGGACGGCGATTACCGCTCGGCCGTGCAAGCCGGCCGGGGCAAACGCCTGAGTGATGAAATTCGTAAGGAATATGACAACTTCATTCAAATGGAGCAGCAACTGCGCGTAGCGCGCAGCGAAGATGTCAGCCGTACCACGGTTATCAGTATTGCCCTGTACTTGTGTTTTGTATTGGGGTTGGGCGGCTTTTTGGCTTATATCGGTCGCCGCGATTTGCTAAGTCTTTCAGAGAGTTACAACAATGCTTTCGAGTCGCAGATCAAGACTGCGCAGCGCCTTGAACAGCAGGCCTGGTTGCGCAACGGCCAGACTGAACTGGCTGAACAGGTGCTGGGCCGTCTGACGCTGAACATGCTGGGGCGCAATATCCTGCAATTTTGTGCCCAGTATCTGGGTTCGGTGGTGGCGGCAGTTTACGTGCGTGAAGACCATGGCGGCCTCAAGCGTGTCGCCAGCTACGGTTTTTCCCGTGAGCAAGAGGCGCAAGACCAACTGATCCACAACGACGAAGGCATCGTCGGGCAAGCCGCACAGCAAGATCAACTGATTCGTCTGGATAACGTGCCAGCCGACTACAGCCTCAAGGTAACCTCCGGGCTGGGCCAGGGCAGCCCGCACAGCGTGCTGGTGATCCCGACCAGTGATGATGATCGGGTCAACGGTGTGATCGAACTGGGCTTTCTGCGCCCGCTGAACGAGCGTGATATCGAGTTGTTCGAACTGATTGCCGACAATATCGGCACCTCGATCGAAGCAGCCCGCTATCGTCAGCGCCTGCAAGAGGTGCTGGCCGAAACCCAGCAGCTCAACGAGGAGCTGCAAGTCCAGCAGGAAGAACTGAAAACCGCCAACGAAGAGCTCGAAGAGCAATCGCGCATTCTCAAAGAGTCGCAGACCAGCCTCGAAACCCAGCAGGCCGAGCTTGAGCAGACCAACGAAGAGCTGGCAGGCCAGCGCGACGCCATGGACCGCAAAAACACCGAGCTGAATCGGGTGCAGATCCAGCTCGAAGATCGCGCCGATGAGTTGCAGCGCTCCAGCAAGTACAAGTCCGAGTTTCTCGCCAACATGTCCCACGAGCTGCGCACACCGTTGAATAGCTCGCTGATTCTGGCCAAGCTACTGTCGGAAAACCCGCAGCAGAATCTCAGCGCGGAACAGGTCAAGTTTGCCGAGTCGATTTACTCGGCGGGCAATGACCTGCTCAATCTGATCAACGACATTCTGGATATCTCCAAGGTCGAAGCCGGCAAGCTTGAAGTACGCCCCGAGAACACCAGCGTCGGGCGAGTGGTTGAAGGCTTGCGCGGGATGTTTCAGCCACTGGCGGGGGAAAAATCCCTGGGCTTTGACGTGCAGTTGCAACCTGACACCCCGTCGATGATCTATACCGACAGCCAGCGCCTGGAGCAGATTCTCAAAAACCTGCTGTCGAATGCGGTCAAGTTCACCGAGAAAGGTCAGGTCAGCCTTGTGGTGTCCCGTCAGCCGGGCGAAGGTATTGCCTTTACCGTGAGCGACTCCGGAATCGGCATTGCCCCGGATCAACAGGACAGCATTTTCGAAGCCTTCCGCCAGGCCGACGGCACCACCAATCGGCGTTACGGCGGCACCGGCCTGGGCCTGTCAATCTCCCGCGATCTGGCCACCTTGCTGGGCGGGACGATCAATGTCAGCAGTGAACCGGGGCAGGGCAGCATCTTTACGCTGGTGTTGCCGGAGCACTATGTCGAATCCGCCGAAGAACTCGCCCAGATGCCTGCCAGCCCCGCGCCGCGAGTGGTGCAAGTGCCTTCACGGGTTGTAGCGGTGCCTGCAGTTGTGCCGACGGAGCCCATCGCGCGCTTTATGGATGATCGTGAACAGGCACCGTTCACCACGCGCTGTATCCTGGTGGTTGAAGATGAGCCCAACTTTGCACATATCCTCTTCGATCTTGCGCATGAATTGGGCTATCGCTGCCTGGTTGCCCATGGTGCAGATGAAGGTTTCAGCCTGGCTGTGCAGTTCATTCCCGATGCAATCCTGCTGGACATACGCCTGCCGGATCACCCGGGCCTCACGGTGTTGCAGCGCCTGAAAGCAATGGCGTCGACGCGGCATATACCGGTTCACGTCATTTCCGCCGAAGACCGTGTCGAAGCCGCGATGCATATGGGGGCGGTGGGGTACGCCTTGAAGCCGACCACCCGTGAAGAGCTGAAAAACGTCTTCGCCCGCCTTGAAGCCAAACTGACCCAGAAGGTCAAGCGTGTGCTGCTGGTGGAGGACGACGACTTGCAGCGCGACAGCATTGCCCGCCTGATCGGCGACGATGATATCGAAATCACCGCCGTAGGTTTTGCCCAGGAAGCGCTGGATCTGCTGCGCAGCAATATTTACGACTGCATGATCATCGACCTCAAGCTGCCGGACATGCTCGGCAACGACTTGCTCAAGCGCATGTCCACCGAGGATATCTGCTCGTTCCCGCCGGTGATCGTCTACACCGGGCGCAACCTGACCCGTGATGAAGAGGCCGAACTGCGCAAGTATTCGCGCTCGATCATCATCAAAGGCGCCCGTTCGCCGGAACGTTTGCTCGATGAAGTGACATTATTTCTGCACAAAGTTGAATCTCAGTTGTCCCATGAGCGGCAAACGATGCTCAAGACCGCCCGCAGCCGCGACAAGGTCTTTGAGGGGCGCAAGATTCTGCTGGTGGATGACGATGTACGTAACATCTTTGCCCTGACCAGTGCACTGGAACAAAAGGGCGCCATTGTGGTGATCGGTCGTAATGGCCGTGAAGCCATCGAGCGCCTCGATGAAGTGGAAGACATCGACCTGGTGTTGATGGACGTGATGATGCCGGAGATGGATGGCTACGAGGCCACTGTCGAAATTCGCAAGAACCCGCGCTGGCGCAAGCTGCCGATTATTGCGGTCACGGCCAAGGCAATGAAGGACGATCAGGAGCGTTGCCTGCAGGCAGGCTCCAATGATTACCTGGCCAAACCTATCGATCTGGATCGACTGTTTTCGTTGATCCGGGTCTGGCTACCGAAAATGGAACGACTCTAAGTGCAACGGAACACCGACATCGAGTTACGGCTGCTGATTGAAGCGATCTATCTCAAATACAGTTATGACTTTCGCGACTACTCCGGGGCTTCGATCAAGCGTCGGGTCAATCATGCGCTGCGTCAGCTCGACTGCAATACTATCTCGGCCTTGCAGGAGCGCATCCTGCACGATCCCACGGCCTTTATGCAGTTGTTGCAGTTCCTGACCATTCCGGTGAGCGAGATGTTTCGCGACCCGGAGCACTTCCTGGCCATCCGCCAGGAAGTGGTGCCGATTCTCAAGACTTACCCGTCGCTGAAGATCTGGATTGCGGGCTGCAGTACAGGCGAGGAGGTCTACTCCATGGCCATCCTGTTGCGCGAGGAAGGCCTGCTCGATCGCACCATCATCTACGCCACTGATATCAACCCGCGTTCTTTGGAAAAAGCCAAACAGGGGATTTTTTCCCTGGAGAACATTCGCGCCTATACCCACAACTATCAAAAGGCCGGTGGTCAGCGTTCGTTCGCCGATTACTACACCGCCGCCTACGACTACGCGATTTTTGACAAGAGCCTGCGTGAGAACGTGACCTTCGCCGATCACAGCCTGGCGACCGATAGCGTATTCTCAGAAACTAATTTAATTTCGTGTCGTAACGTATTGATTTACTTTAATAAAGATTTGCAAAACAGAGCCTTTGGCCTGTTTCACGAGTCGCTGTGCCACCGTGGTTTTCTGATGTTGGGCAGCAAGGAGACCCTGGATTTTTCTGACTACAGCAAGCAGTTCACGCCAGTGCTCAAGCAAGAACGGATCTACCGCAAGTTATGACCGACTGGGACAGTCAAATGGCCGACCTGCGCCCCGTGAAGGCCGTAGTGATCGGCGCATCGGCGGGCGGAGTCGAGGCCTTGCTGACAATCTTTGCCGGCCTCAAGTCCGGTTACCGCTTGCCGATTATCGTGGTTCTGCATTTGCCGGATGAGCGCCGCAGCCAGTTGGCGGAAGTCTTCGCCCGGCGCGTGGCATTGCCGGTCAGGGAGGTTCAGGACAAACAGCCGATCGTGCCGGGCACCCTGTACTTCGCGGCACCCGGTTATCACGTGTCGGTCGAGCATGATCTGAGTTTGTCCTTGAGCCAGGAGGAGCCGGTGCATTATTCGCGACCCGCCATTGATTACCTTTTTGAATCTGCGGCTGACGTGTATCAACAGCGTTTGGCCGCGATATTGCTGACGGGCGCCAATCAGGATGGTGCGCGAGGGCTCAGCCAGGTCAAACAGTCGGGTGGCCTGACCATTATTCAGGACCCTGACGAGGCCCAGGTTGCAACCATGCCGCGTGCGGCACTGGAACTTTTTCAACCGGACTGCATCCTTCCCTTGCACGGCATAGGCCGTCTGCTAGTCGAGCTGGAACATATCGAATGCTACTAAATGATATTCAAGCCAAGCTGCTGATCGTCGATGATCTGCCGGAAAACCTGCTGGCCCTTGAAGCGCTGATCAAGCGTGAAGACCGTATTGTCTACAAGGCCCTGTCAGCTGACGAAGCGCTGTCGCTGCTGTTGCAGCACGAGTTCGCGATGGCCATTCTGGACGTGCAAATGCCCGGCATGAATGGTTTCGAGCTGGCCGAACTGATGCGTGGCACGGCCAAGACCAAGAACATCCCGATCGTGTTCGTCAGTGCCGCCGGGCGCGAGATGAACTATGCCTTCAAGGGTTATGAAAGCGGCGCGGTGGACTTTTTGCACAAGCCGCTGGATATCCATGCGGTCAAGAGCAAGGTCAACGTGTTCGTTGAGCTGTATCGCCAGAGCAAGGCCATGAAGCAGCAGGTCGAAGCGCTGGAGCAGAGCCGGCGCGAGCAGGAAACCCTGCTGGCGCAGTTGCAACTGACCCAGGTCGAGCTTGAGCATGCGGTGCGTATGCGCGACGATTTTATGTCGATTGTCTCCCATGAGGTTCGAACGCCGCTCAACGGGCTGATTCTGGAAACCCAGCTGCGCAAGATGCACCTGGCCCGCGACAACGCCGCGGCATTCACCCTGGACAAGATGCAGGCCATGGTCGAGCGTGACGAACGCCAGATCCAGAGCCTGATCCGCCTGATCGAAGACATGCTCGACGTGTCGCGTATCCGCACTGGCAAGCTGTCCATCCGCCCCGCGCCGGTTGATCTGGCCCAGGTTGTGGCACAGTTGCTGGAGAGCTTTGCCGCTCAGATCAGCGCAGCCCAATCGAGCGTCAACTTCACGGCCGGGCAACCGGTGGTGGGGCAGTGGGATGAGTTCCGGATCGAGCAGGTGATCAGCAACCTGCTGACCAATGCCCTGCGTTATGGGGCAAAAAAACCTGTTGATGTAGCGGTTTATATCAAAGGCGATGAAGCGGTAGTGGATGTGCGCGACCAGGGCATCGGCATCAGCGCAGAAAACCAGCAGCGGATTTTTCAGCAATTCGAGCGGGTTTCAGCCAGCCATGTCACTGCAGGTCTTGGCCTGGGGCTGTTTATCTCGGAGCAGATTGTGGCTGCGCACAGCGGCACCATCCAGGTGCAAAGTACGTTGGGTGAGGGGGCATTGTTCAGGGTTTGCCTGCCGTTGGTACAAAAGACATAAACTGGGCGCAACCTATGACCGCGCCCGGGGTCATACTGGCAGCGATAGCATGAATTAAGGTTTCCTATGAGTGAAGATGCGCAAGATGTTGTTTTGATTGTCGAAGACGATCCTTCAATCCTGATGGTCCTTAGCGCCTATCTGTCGGGCGAGGGCTACAGGGTGTTGCAGGCCGAAAACGGCGAGCAGGCGTTCGAGATCCTGGCGAGCAAGCCGCATCTGGACCTTATGGTCACCGACTTCCGTTTGCCGGGGGGAATTTCCGGGGTACAGATCGCCGAACCGGCGCTCAAGCTGCGCCCGGACCTGAAAGTGATTTTTATCAGCGGTTACCCGGCCGAGATCCGCGACACCGGCAGCCCTATTACCCTGACGGCGCCGATCCTGGCCAAGCCGTTCGACCTCGACACCCTGCAGGCGCAGATCCAGAAGTTGCTGGCTTGACGCCCGATACCCTTGTGGGAGCGGGCTTGCTCGCGATGCAGGCAACTCGGTCTGTCTGAAACATTCGGGTGATGCTTTCGCGAGCAAGCCCGCTCCCACAGGTTCGGTGTTTTACAAGCCCTGCTGCAATGCCGGGTCATCCGGGTTTTGCTGCTCCAGTTGCGCGAGCAGTACCTGCACATTTTGCAATTGCCCGGCCTCTTTCCAGTAACGAATCAACAACACTCGCGCCTTGCGATTGGCCGGTTGGCGTTGCAGCAGCTCTTCGAGCTGGCGTTGCGCGGCTTCCAGCTGGTCGAGGTCATGCAGGGCCGTAGCCAGTTTGTAACGGTATTCACTGTTGTCGGGCTCCAGTTCAACGGCCTTGGCCAGGCCGAGCAGGGCGTATTCAGTCTGACCGTGGTTGAGTAGCCAGATCCCCAATGCATGTTGCAGATACGCAGAATCAGGGTGTGCTTCAAGCTGCCTGGCCAGCAATTGCCTGGCCAGGTCGGCTTTGCCGCGTTTGTCCAGCAGCTCTATCTGCGCAACGACAGCCTTGAGGTTGTCCGGGTCCAGGCGGGAGACTTGCTCCAGTGCGGCCTGTGCATCATCCAGCTGGCCTTCGTGCAGGTACAGGCGGGCGAGCTGACCTTGAGCCTGCGGATCGTCGGGGCGGGTCTTGAGGTCGCGCTCGTACTCGTCGATCACTTGCTGCAAGGGGCCGAAGTACAGGCCCTGTTCATCCGGCGACAGACCGAGCAGGGCATTGGCAGCCGCAAAACGCACACTCTGCTCGTTGTCATCGAGCAATGGCCCCAACAAAAGGGTGCGCTGGGCGTTGGGCACCAGCCCGACAATGCTCTGGATCGCCGCTTTGCGTACCAAGGGTGAAGGATTGTGCAGATCGGCGTCGGCCAGCTTGAGTGCTTGCGGGCTTGGGTAATTGGGCAGTTCGGCATGCAGGCCGGCGCGACGGATATCGGTCAGGTCGGTGCGGGCCAGTTGCTGGTAAAGCACGCGGGCGGCACCGGGCTTGCCGTTATGGGCCATATCCAGTGCGATGGAGTAGCGCTGGTTCACGGATGGAGCGGGGACCACAGGAGCAGGGCGCATCGAATACCAGAGGCCGCCGGCAACAAGTGCTGACACAAGGCTGATTACGAGGTAGCGGCGGGGCTGGGTCATCCAATATCCAGAAACAGGCATGCGTATGGGGTGCAAGAGTGGGTGAGTCGGCAGCTTGAGTCAAATCACCCTGCCTGCACCTTCTGCGAGAGGGTGCGGCTTTTAAACATGCGGCGCGGTATGCCCCTTGATCTGCGGGCTGGCGTACTGCGGCTTGAGCTGGCCCTGATTGTCCAGCAACCAGGCATCCATCACCTTGCGCACCACCGGGCCGGCTACCCGACCACCGGCTTCGCCGTTTTCGATCATTACCGAAATCACGATTTGCGGATCTTGCGCCGGGGCAAAACCGACAAACAAGGCGTTGTCCCGATTTCGCTCGGCGGTCTTGAGGCGGTTATAACGCTCGCCCTGTTTGATCGCTACCACTTGCGCCGTACCGCTCTTGCCGGCGATCCGGTATTGCACGCCCTGGGCCGCTGCGCGGGCAATTCCGCGCGGGTCGTGCATCACCAGTTGCATGGCATGGTTGACCTGGTCCCAGTCCCGCGGATCACGCAGCACCAGGTTCGGAATCGGGTGTTCATCCACCGGCGGCGTGCCGTCCACAGTCCTGGCCAGGTGGGGACGGTTCCATACGCCCTTGTTGGCAATCAGTGCCGTGGCCTGGGCCAGTTGCAGCGGGGTGACCTGCATATAGCCCTGGCCGATGCCCAGAATCACTGTTTCGCCGGGGAACCAGGCCTGACGGCGGGTGCTGCGCTTCCACTCGCGGGACGGCATCAGACCTGAGGACTCTTCAAACATGTCCAGCGAGACCTTTTGCCCCAGCCCGAACTCGGCCATGTAGTCGTGCATGCGGTCAATGCCCAGTTTGGACGCCAGGTCATAAAAGTAGGTGTCGTTGGAGCGCATGATGGCGGCGTTCAAGTCCACCCAACCGTCGCCGCTGTGGTTCCAGTTACGGTATTTGTGGTCGACATTGGGCAGCTGGAAATAGCCGGGGTCAAATACCCGGGTCGAGGCCGAAATCACGCCACTGTCCAGGCCGGCAATCGCCACCTCGGGCTTGATGGTCGAACCCGGCGCGTACAGCCCGCGCAAGGCGCGGTTGAACAGAGGTTTGTCGATGGAATCGCGCAGCCCCGAGTAGTCCTTGGAACTGATACCGGTCACGAACAGGTTGGGGTCAAAGCTCGGTTTGCTGACCATCGCCAGCACTTCGCCGGTTTTCGGGTCCAGAGCAATGATCGAGCCGCGGCGGTCGCCCAGGGCATCCTCGGCGGCTTCCTGCAACTTGATATCCAGGCTCAGGACGATGTTCTTGCCCGCCACCGCATCCGTGTGGCGCAGCACGCGCATGACCCTGCCCTGAGCATTGGTTTCGACTTCTTCAAAACCGACCTTGCCATGGAGTTCGTTCTCATAAAAACGCTCGATGCCGGTCTTGCCGATCGACTGGGTGCCACGGTATTGGGTGGCATCCAGTTGCTTGGCTTCTTTCTCGTTGATACGCCCGACATAGCCGACGGAATGAGCAAAGTGATCGCCCTGGGGATAGTGGCGTACAAACTGCGCCTCGACATCGATACCCGGCAGGCGGAACTGGTTGACGGCCAGCAGGGCAATCTGATCTTCAGTCAGCTCGTACAGCAGTGTCGAAGGATCAAATGGATGGCGTGCCTGTTTCATCGCCTTGGCAAATACGGCTCGGTCTTCTTCGGGCAAGTGCAGGATGCTGAACACAGAATCCAGCACCTTGGCGGTATCGCCAGCCCGCTCGCGGGTGATGGTCATATTGAAGCTGGGCTGGTTATCGGCCAGCAACACGCCGTTGCGGTCGTAGATAAAACCGCGCTCCGGGGGGATGGGCAGCACATGCACCCGGTTGTTCTCGGACACCGTGGAGTTGTAATCGAACTCGGTGACTTGCAGAAAATACATGCGACCGATCAGGGCGCAGCTGATAGCCAGCACCAGTGCCGCACAGGCGATCAGTCTTTTATTGACCAGCCGTTTTTCGGATTCATGATCTTTAAGGGGGATCGGCTCGGGCATAAAGAAGGGGCTCGCATAAAAAAACAGATAGCAGCACTACAAAATTCGGCGCACACCTTAACAAGAAGCCGCCTCTGGAGTCAGTTTAATGGGCGTTCTGAACATGAAAATCGACAGGCTGCTGTAAACTCGGTCTTTTTCAATTGAGCCCCTGCCATGCTGCCCTTGATCGACTGGCACCCCCATGCGCCCCTGCAGCGCCTGCATCTGGACTGGCTGCAACAGGCCGGCGTGGAGGTGGCGGTATTGCGTCTGGATCTGATTGATCCGCTGATCAGCGGCAACAAGTGGTTCAAGCTCACTGAGCATTTGCACGCGGCCCGGGCAGCAGGAGCAGACGGGCTGATCAGCCTTGGCGGCGCTCATTCCAATCACCTGCATGCCCTGGCGGCTGCCGGCAAGCGCTTTGGCTTTGCCACCGTGGGGCTGTTACGCGGTCACCCCCAGCAAACGCCCACCACGCTGGACCTTGAACGCTATGGCATGCAGTTGCACTGGTTGGGCTTTGCCGGGTATCGGGCGCGCCATGAACCGGGGTTCTGGCAGCCGTGGCAGGCTCTGTACCCGAACCTGCATCAGGTTCCCGAGGGCGGCGGCGGGCTGGCGGGTGCCCTGGGTTGTACACCCTTGGTCAGCATGGTGCGCGAGCAACTGGCGGCTGTGGGCTGGGACGATTACGACGGCTGGTGGCTGGCTGCGGGTACCGGCACCACCCTGGCCGGACTGGTGCTGGGCGAGGAGGGCAGGCGGCGGGTGTATGGCGCGCTGGCGGTGCCTGAAGATCACGGTGTAGTCCCGCAAGTTGAGGCCATTTTGCAGGCTGGAGGACTGCGGGAGCGTAATTTTGAATTGATCGATGCCAGCCGCGGCGGTTTTGCCAGGGTGGATGACGCCTTGCTGGAGTTTATACAGGACAGCGAGGCGACCAGTGATGTGACGCTGGAGCCGCTTTACACCGGCAAGGCATTGATGGCACTCAGGCACGCAGCAGAATCAGGGCGTGTTGCCACTGGTAAGCGCCTGGTATTCGTGCATACAGGCGGACTGCAGGGCCGTCGGGGCTTTGAGCTGACCTCCAGGCAGGTGCCCGATGTTGCAGGCATAAACCTCTGATCATTTAAGAATTGACTCAAAATTCCGCTCGGTTCATGAATTTCATGTGGGTACAGCCCTATATTATTGCTTCACGTGACTGTTTGTTGAGGTGTGTTGTGAATGATCAAGTGATGATTGTCGATGATCATCCTGTCATGCGAATGGCGGTGTGGCTGTTGCTGAGAAATACCGGTTTTGATGTGGTCGCTCAGACGGGAAGTGGTGCAGATGCACTCACTATGCTGGAAACGGTGCACCCCGATATCGCCATTATTGATCTGGGTATTCCTGGCGTCGATGGCCTGACGCTGATAGAACAAATCGTTGCCAATAAATGGCCAGTAAAATCGATCATATTGACCTGTGAGTCTGCGGAGCATTTGGCTAAGCACTGCAGGCATATTGGGGCCTACGGATTTGTTAACAAGCAGCATGATCTGGGCGATCTGTTAAGTGCGCTCAGGGCGGTTCAGGGCGGCGGGATGTACTTCCCTTCTGAAACCTCCGCCTTGAGTGAAGCCTCTCGTGAAGAGATTGAATATCAGCGTATTGAAAGCCTGTCCGTTCGTGAGCTAAGAGTTTTACAGCTTTTGGGAAAAGGTATGACCAATAAGGAAATTGCCGCCTGTATGCTGCTGAGCAATAATGTTGTTTCTATATGCAAAAAAAGTTTAATTCATAAGCTTGAGGTTGATAATTTATTTGCTCTTGTGAATCTTGCGTGTCGTAATAAATTGATATGATTTTTATTGGGGGTTGTCACTGTAATCTGTGTCGCGATAAGACTCTATCGCTCATGATTTTTTGAGTTGAACTTGTAGCTTGAATAACTCTGTGTCGGTCTTTATTCCCAACTTCCGGAATGCTGCCTGTTTTTGCCCGCTGATGGTTTTACGGCTGCGTGTAAATTTACTGGCAATTTGAGAGACGGACATCCCCTCCAGGCAACACCGCAATACTTCAGACTCCTTGGGTGAAAGGTTCGGCTGATCGCTTAATGTGAACGCATGATCTGGATCATCCCCTTCGGGCAGCATTTGCGCGGCGGGAATTTTTTCCAATTCAGCGGCCATTGCCGGTGCCAGGTAAATACGGTCCAAAGCCACCATTCTCACAGCCCGTAACAGCTCATCCGTTGGCTGAGACTTTCCGACAAATCCGTTGGCTCCAGCACGAAGGCTCATGTTCACGGTTGCAGGCTTCTCGGAGGATGAATAAATCACGATTCTTATGCTCGGGTGGCGTCTACGCACTGACTGGATCAAGCGCAAGCCATCAATGTCGGCATCGGCAAGTTGATAATCAAGGACCACAAGGTCTGCTTCAGCTCTGTTAAGGCTGTCCAGCAGCTCCCGGCTTGTTGAGTATACCCCTTGTACTTTGAAATCTGCTTCCAGCGAGAACCGGATTTCCAGAGCTTCTCTGATTAGCGCGTGATCATCCAGCAGAATGATTCGTAACGGTGATGCTACAGACCATCTCATTTGCGTAAATCTCTATGTGGAATATGTCTGCAGGGATATTCCTTCTTGTTTGTATGAGGCGTCCTTTAATAAGGCATATTGCTCTATTTCAAGTGTAGATGGTTTGTCTCGACGTGCTATGTGTTTTTGTCGGGTCATGGTGCAGTATTTTTTGTATGGTCGAAATTTTTTATTTCGTTGTTGTCAAGTTGATCCTTGTCGATCGGAGCTAGGGTCAGGTAATGCGCCAAAGCTGGCTGTGTCAGCTATCGGATATTGGAATGTTGGCCACAAGGTAATCATTGTTCGAGTAATCTGAGGTGCATGGATTATAGCTGGTTTTTGAAAAAAACTAACATGATAAGTGTTAGGTATGATTTCGTGGTTACAGGGTTTTTAGTTTGAGACAAGTCTTGTTTTTTTTTTGCGTGCTGACTGTAAGAATCTTCCTAAGGGCTTTAGAACTGTCCCAGGAACGACGGCACTGGTGATATATGGACTCCTTTGCAAGTCACCTTCTCTATCACGTGCCGAAGATGGCAGCGGCAAGGATCAAGTGATGGCTATTGAAAGCTCACCCCAAGCCCCCGAGATGGAACCTCAGGACATACCCGTGTCCCAAACGGATATCCAGGACACATTATTACAAAGCGTTTCATGGCTTTGTGATCACTATGGTTTGGGGCGTTCCCCCCAGGCATTAACAGCCGGCCTTCCCAAAGCCGGGATACTTTCTCCATCGCTGGCGCTTGCTACTTTGTCCAATGCCGGTTTGTCAGCCGGGTTGGTACAGCGCAGGGCTTTGGCATTGCCCGGGCAACTGGTACCGATCATCCTGTTGTTCAAGGCACAGGGCGGCTGCATCTTTCTTGGCAAGCGCCTGGACCCTGAAGACGAAAACAAACGCAACTGGCTGTACCAGGTGATATTGCCGGAAGTCAGCAATGAGCCAGTAGAGGTCACGCAGTCCTTTATTGATGAGTCATATTCCGGCTTTGCCATTTTTGCCAAACGCAAAGCCAAGGTAGACATGCGTGCAGGCGCCGAAGTGGCGAAACCCGCCGGGCACTGGCTGTTCAGCACCCTTTGGCGCTATCGCCGTTATTACCGCAGCGCAGCCATAGGTGCACTATTGATCAATGTGCTGGGGCTGGCCAGCATCTTCTTCACCATGAACGTATATGACCGTGTTGTGCCTAACCAGGCCTTTGTCACCCTTTGGTCGCTGGCCATTGGTGTGGTGATCGCGATGGTCTTCGAGGCCGTGGCCCGTTATATCCGGGCGCATTTGCTGGATCGGGCGGGAAAGAAGGCCGACCTGGTATTGGGAACACTTTTGTTTCGTCAGGCGCTGTCGATTCAAATGGAGCACAAGCCTGCGTCCTCGGGATCATTTGCCAACCAGTTACGAGAGTTTGAATCAGTCAGAGACTTTGTCTCTTCAGCAACCCTGGCAACCATCTCCGATTTGCCTTTTGTATTGATGTTTGTCGGCGTGATTTTTTTTGTAGCCGGTCCTTTGGGCTGGGTTCCGCTTTTGCTGATTCCGCTGATTCTCCTGGTCAGCATAGTGATTCAGTGGCCTCTGGCCCGAACCATGAAAGAGAACCTGCGTGAGTCCTCTCTCAAGCAAGGCGTACTGATCGAATCCATAGAAGGCCTTGAAACGCTCAAAGCTGTCTGTGGAGAGGCCTACATGCAACGTCGCTGGGAGAATTTCAGCGCCCTGGCTGCAGCCACTTCAATGAAGTCGCGCGGTTTGTCGAGTCTGGTTACAGGGGTTGTAACCTTCTTTCAGCAAGTTCAGACGGTCGTACTGATCGTGATCGGGGTGTACCTGATTGATGCTGGCGATCTGACCATGGGTTCATTGATTGCCACTGTGATGCTGGCTAGTCGCGCAACCGCCCCCTTGAGTCAGGTGGTGGGTCTGGCAGTGCGTTTCCAGCAGGCGAAGGCGGCGCTCAATTCGCTGAATGCGTTGATGGCAATGCCTGTGGATCATGACTCCAGCCGTGATTATCTGGCAAAACCGACACTCAGCGGCCAGATCGTTCTCAAAGGCATTGAGTTCTCGTACCCGGCACCGCCAATGCAACCCAACCCTGCGGTGTTACAAGGCATCAATCTGACGATCAAACCGGGCGAACGCGTTGCAATTCTCGGGCGAATTGGCAGTGGGAAATCGACCCTGCTGCGAGTCATGGCACGCCTCTACTCACCTGTAGGCGGGCAAATGTTTGCCGATGGACTGGATGTCAACCAGATTGATCCGGCCGACTGGCGCAAAGCCGTCGGGTATGTCGGTCAGGATGCACGTCTTTTCTACGGCTCATTGCGTGAAAACGTGATGATCGGGCGCCCCGAAGCAACGGTCGATGAATTTCTAAGGGTATTGCAGCTCACCGGCCTGGACCAGGTGGCTGCCCGGCATCCCTCGGGTATCAACCTGCCTATCGGTGAAATGGGCGAAGGGTTGTCCGGCGGGCAGCGCCAGTTGGTCTCCCTGGCGCGCAGTTTGTTGGCCAGGCCCACTCTGCTCCTGCTCGATGAACCTACCAGCGCCATGGACACCCAGACCGAAGCGATATTTCTCCAGCACCTGCAACGTGCAACGGAAGGGCAAACACTTGTGGTTGTGACTCATCGCCCTTCAGTGCTGGGGTTGGTTGAACGCATTGTGGTGGTGGACGAGGGCAAGGTAGTCGCAGATGGTCCCAAGGACGTGATTCTTGCGGCAATGAGCGGTAATTCCGCGGAAAAGCCCAAACCTGTCTCCACACCCGCGTCATTACAACCCAAACCTGCGGCAATGAGCATCAGCACGTTGGCGAAGACTGCACCAGGTAAAGGTACTCAACCACCTGAAGCGTCATCACTCCCCGGGGAGGAAACCTGATGTTCCGCAAATTGTTTAAACGCACAGACACTGCAGAGTTGCAGACCGGTGACGCGGCTTTTATGAACGATGTTCAGGAGTCACTGCTCACTCAGACCACGCAGGGTTCAAAACTGGTGCTGTACCTGATTGCAGCGGTGTTGCTGGTTGGCCTGGGGTGGTCATATTTGGCCCGCGTCGAAGAAATAACCCAGGGCGAAGCCAAGATTATTTCCAAGAGTCGTGAGCAGGTTATCCAGAGTCTGGAGGGCGGTATTCTCGCCCAAATGGACGTGCAAGAAGGCGATGTGGTGGAAAAAGGCCAAGTGCTGCTCAAGATCGATCCGACCCGGGCAGAAGCCAGTTACCGAGAAGGATTGACCAAAGTCATTGGCCTCAAGGCGAGGATTACCCGTTTACGCGCCGAAGCCTATCAATTGCCGCTGGAGTTTGATGAGACGGTAAAAACCGACAAAGAAGTCGTACTGCAAGAGACACGTGCCTATAACGCACGCTTCAAGGCCTTGAACGAAAGCGTCTCGGCTCTTGAGCAAACCTATGCATTGTCCATGCGTGAAATCGAGCTCGCTACGCCTTTGGCAGCCAAGGGGTTGATCTCCGAGGTGGAAATCTTGCGGATGCGGCGTCAGGCCAACGAAATAAAGTCGCAGATAGTTGAACGCAAAAACCGCTATCAGGCCGAGGCGACCACCGAACTGGCGAGGTTTTTGATGGAGTTGTCCCAGGCCATGGAGAATCTGGTGGGACGCGCCGACGTCGTAGGTAGAACCACTATCACTGCGCCGGTACGCGGGACGGTCAAACATATTCAGTTCAACACTCGCGGCGGTGTAATCCAGCCCGGTGAGCAGATCCTGGAGATCATTCCGCTGGAAGAGCAATTGTTGGTGGAAGGAAAAATTCGTCCTGCCGATGTGGCGTTTCTGCGCCCCGGGCTACCTGCCACAGTGAAAATCACCGCATACGACTACAGCATTTATGGAGGGCTCAAAGGGGTAGTCGAGTACATCAGCCCCGATACCCTCAAAGACGATCAGAGGGCCGCAGCAGGTAAGCCTGATGAAACCTTTTACCGTGTACTGATTTTGACAGATAGCAGCTATCTGACGGCGGGCAAAAAGTCATTACCCATCATCCCCGGCATGATTGCCAGCGTTGAAATCCGTACAGGCGAAAAAACCATTCTTGATTACCTGCTTAAACCTGTGCTTAAGGCTCGCGAAGCTTTTCGGGAGCGATAGAAATGAACCTCTTAAATGCGGGTAACCAGCACGTTCGGGTAATCCAGACTGTCTCGGCTTGTGTAGTTCTAGGGCTGTGTATCTGGCCTGTAAGAGCAGCCGAGTCTATCACTCCATTTCATGATGTGCGGCCTGAGGAAACAAAACGGGAGCCGATTGAAACCCTCGTCCTCGGGAAAGACGATGACCTGCTGTCCTTCGCACCGTTGAATGCCAATGCTGCCAATGCAGCCAATGCAGCCAATGCAGTCAATGAAGCCTATGCAGCCAATATTGCCAAGCCAACAGCAAAAAACCGTGACCCTGCAGTGAAGGCTTCGCGCAGTGAAGCCAGGCTCCTGCCCCCCGTCATCTCCAACGCTGAATTGAGCCTGCCTCAAGACAATGTCAATACACAGGCGCTACTACCATCCAGCCCCGAGCGACCTGCTGATGTATCCCCGGCCAATGGTGTTTCCGAGTTGGAGTATATGAGGCTGCCAGCACGAATGGCCGCACGTAAAGGCTCTGCTCACAGGATTTACGGGCCGTCGGAAAGTGAGCTCAGGGACATATTTTTCAGTGCCGTGGAGGCGGCAATTGACCGCAGCCCGGAGATTTCCCGCTCCAAAGCAGAACAACAGGCTGCATTATCAGATATCGACGAAGCAAAAGGGGGGCGCTGGCCACAGGTCAATATAGGTTCTCAGAGCCAAGGCCTGAAGTTTGGTAAGGGCTCCAATGTCAAGTCCCCCAGTGGAGGCGTCAATCTCACGGTCAATACCATGCTGTACGACTGGGGGCGGATTAAAAATACCATCGGCAGTCGTGAAAAGCTCAGCCTTGCGGCAGATGAGAGCCTCGCCGCGCAAATGGAAGACACCAGTTTTAAAGTTGTTTCGACACTGATCGAGTTGGGCAAACAGCGCATCATCAGCGATCGTAGCAAACAGTTTTCCAGCCGCATGCAAGACCTGGTCAATATGCTCGCAGGTATTGTTGCTGTGGATCCGGGTCGAGGCAGCGAGCTGACCCAAGCCAAGGCTCGCCTGTTGCAAGCGCAAGCGTTGAACGATGCAGCAGAGGCTAAAGCGCGCGATGCTGAAATTACCTTGAACAAACTGGTGGGCGACCGTCCTGTTCCCATTCCGCATACTGCAGAATGGAATATCGGTCTGGCCCAGATGGAGCCGTTGCTGGTTGCGGCGCAAAACCATCCGACCATTCGTCAAAGTATTGCGCAGGCCGAAGCTGCCGAACTCCAGGCTGATGCTATTCATGCCGCAGGGTTGCCACAGTTGAATTGGGGGGTCAGTAAAACGACCAGTACGGATGCCTTGGGCAATGATTCCCCTTGGCAGACCAACTTGAATATAACCTGGAGTGCGTTCAGTGGCGGCTCCAACCGTGCCTCGGAGAATGCTGCCAGGCAACGGGCGGATGCCAGCCACTTCGAGACATCGCAGCAGCGTCGTGATCTGGAATTTGACATACGTACCGCTGACAACGACGCCCGAACCCTGCTTGAGCGTGCTGAGCTATACCGTGACTTGTCGGTTGAGTCGGATCGTATCCGGGAAGCGTTTTTTCTGCAGTGGCATCATCTGGGCAAGCGCACGTTGCTTGATGTCCTGACAGCAGAAAACGACCATTACGGCAACCAGGTCAATGAGATCAACAATCGATTTGATGGCTACCTGACCATTGTGCGCGAGTACGCAAGTGCTGGCATCCTCGCCAAATGGCTTCAGGGCACCCAGTGACAGGACGCCGAAGACTGCAATCAAAGTGCGGCTGCATCGCAAGCGAGCAGATGCACTTTGATTAGTATTGTCTATCGAGCCTTGAACCCTGGCTTGGCACTTTGTTGATTATTTTGGCCACTTTTTTGATACTTCCCCAAGACGATGCCAAACTGTATCTATACAGGTTGCAGGCATGCGCCATGAACCCGCAACGCGTTCCATTTATCTTGCCGAGTGGGTGCTGCTTGAACAGTCAGCTGGCCAATAAGCAGGTTATGGAAGTTTTGCCATTGCACTCGATGAAATTGGAACTGAGTTGTGTAAAAACAATCAAAGGCAAGTCTGCGGACTTCATCAGAGCCCCGGTTGCCATCGGAACAGAAATTGAAAATACATATTGTTGAAGGTAATGCCGCTTGCCGGCTATTTCTAGGCCATAAACTGGCGCTTCTGGGGCATGAAGTCGTGTCCTGTGACGACGGTAAAACTGCGCTGGCCATCAGGGAAGGCACTGTGCCTGTGTTCGACCTGACAATAACTGACTGTAATATGCTCCCCATGGATGGTTGTGAAACGACTCTAGCGGTATGTGATCGCGAGAAAGGAAGGGGGCAGGGTGACCATCCCATTTTTGGTCTGGCGGGAAACACCCGCTCAGGCAGCATTGAGCATTGTCTCAATGCAAGGATGAACCAGTGCTTGCTCAAGCCCGTGAGCATGAAAACCCTGATACCACAGGTCACCGATGTTGCCTGTCAAATCGAGGGCCGCACCTTAGCCGCGGAGGCAGTTTCAGGCGGAGAATTGCAAAAAATCAAGTTGCTCAAGCCCCAGGCTTATCGGCCTTTGGTGGAGCAAATTATCAAGAGTCACAGGCAAGAAGCCCTCAGGCTGGCGCAAATGGTTCAGGACGGCAACTTCCCGGGGCTGGCAAGACTGGCGCACAAGCTGCTGGGTGGTGCACGCTTGGCGGACGACCATGTGTTGATTGAAGCCTGTAAAACGCTGGAAGAGCTGGCCTCGCAAGAGTCACTGCAAGAATGCCAGGTGCAAGCTGGCCTGGTGCTGAAAAGCTTGCGGGCCCTTGAGATCCGGTTGTTACAGGACCGCTAAGGTTTCCAGTGTCATCATCGACCGAGGCTTGACCTGATCAGCTCTACCCACAATCTACTGCAGATGTCCTGTAGTGAAACCACAGATAAAAAAACCGGGGCAGCTGACTGCCCCGGTTTTTTTATTGACGCATTTAAATCAGTTTCGAATGTCCACACGCACCACTACACGGCGATCCGGGGCATAGCAGGCGATCAGTTCGGCACGACTGCCCTTGCACAGCTGAGTGACTGGGTCATTGGCGCCCGCGCTGTTTGCACGAATGGCCGATGCTGGCAGACCTGCATCAATCAACAAGCGGCGCACGGTTTGAGCGCGTTTGAGGCCCAACGCCTGGTTGGAAGGGGGCGAACCAATAGCGTCGGTATGACCAATTACGTCTATCTGCTTAAGCGAAGGGTGTTCGTTTTGCAACTGGGTGACCAGCGCATAAATGGCCTTGTGCCCAGCAGGCGAAATATCGCCATAACCGGACTTGCCGAACCTGAACAGCACGTCACCTGGCAGGACATAGTCCTTGTACGGCTTGGCTGTCGGGGTAGCCTCCGGCATGGGCTTGTAGTCACAGGCTTGTACGGTCGAGGCACGGGAGATGGCTTGAACCTGTTGACGGATAACCGCCAGGTCGCGTTCGGCGTTAGCACGGGTAACTGATAGCGGTTTGCCTGTTGTGTCTTCTGTAGCCCGCAGGAAATAGGTGTTGCCACCCGTCAGTGTCGCCGTATAGGCATCGCTGTGCTTACCGCTGTAACCGGGTGCGTCGTTCAGATAGGCACCCAGGGTATGTACGCCGGGTGCCACACAGAATGCGGTAAAACCACCGGGCAATAAGGCTGCATGAAATTCGCGGTCAACATACACATGGGCTGCACCTGGCAGGGTGCTGCCGTTTTGCGATCGGTAATACACTACCTGGGCCTGGCTGTTGGATACAGGGGGCACCTGGCTATAGAGGTTGCCAAACGCCTTGTTGGCAGTGGTCTGCATCGCTGTATCGGCCAGGGTGGCCGGTATGTTGTACAAGGCTGCGCAGAGCAGGACAGCTTTGAAACAATCAGAACGGTTAAACATGTTCTTAACTCCACTTTGGGCACCTGTGGTGACCTGGGCATAAAAAGCGTGAGGGCCGAAGGCACCAACGATATTGAGAACGGCAACCTGCGAGCTGCTGTGGTGAGCGGATTGACCCGCTCACCACAGTCAGTTGTCGCACTTATACAAGGTTGGTCGTGACGCCTTGTTGCGTCAGTACTTCGGCATCCAGTGCGTCATGTCGATACACTTCGTACACCACCCCGCCCACGTTGACTTGACCTGCGGCGTTCCAGTTGCCCGGATCGGTGCCGTCGGGCAGCACATCATTGAGGTTGACGACGTCGCCAACGTTGCCTTTGACCATCATCTGCACATAACCATCGTTGGTGAATAACGAGGTTTCCCCTTGTGCAAGCACATCACCCAAAGACAGGTTGAGGGTGTTGTTGCCGGTTCCCGTCAGGTTGATCACCTCTATGGACTCCACTTTATGGCCCAGCAGGGTCAGATCAAGGATCTGGTTTTGGCCAGTCAGCGTGAGGGTGTCTATACCCTCGCCGCCATGCACCCCTGATCCTGAAGTTGACAATATAGCAACGTCCGCAACTGAAAATTCGCTGTCTGTCTGCGAGCCGAAGTATTCGCCTGAACTTGTAATCGTGGTGTTGTCGGGGTGCGGAATTACGGTTGAACCAGAATCTGCATCTAATTTTATGTTATCGAAATATAGGCCGCCATGCCCGTCATATATATAAATTTCAACTTTCGCGATAAGTACCCCAGGAGGGGCAGTGTATTCATAAGTTAGTACACTGTCAGTGTTATATGGCAGAACAGATTCCTGTATCAAGTTACCGCTTTCATCGTATATTTTTACAGCGCTAGTCCCTGTGTCATTATAGTTAAAATCAAATGAGACAGATTGACTTGCTTGCTTAATATCCAGTTCTGCGAGGTTTGTCCCTACTGCAAACGTGTTTCCCACCCACAGTCCACTGCTTGTTCCGATCCGACTCGAGTTTAAAATATCTGCCCCGGAAATGTTTCGCAGAGTAAACGCATCAAACTCCAAACTGTCCCCAGCTGTCAATGCTAGGGCGGGATCTAGCCCATCAAACCGCTCTATGTTTGTAGGTGTTTCAGTCCTGATATCAGAAGCATTACCTGCATTATCAACAATAAACGTTTCGAGGGGGCCTGTTGTTGTTGTGGGAACTGTTACGACCACTGACCCGGCATCAATTTCGCCTTGAGTCAGTCCATGGCTAAACTGTTGGCCACCAACCGTAACAAATACAGTGTCGCCAACTTGTGCCTGGGTACCGGTCAAATCAACTGTTACATCATCACCTGAGCGGTTTACCGAGGCAGGCGCTTCAGGCGCTGTGGTATCGAGTGTGACATGTTGGGTTTCAACAACGCCGCCATTTCCTGCCTGGTCCACCACTCGGGTCTGAATGTCCCAATCTGCAGCGTGGCTGTTGCTATCAACAAAACTCCAGCTGTTCGGACCAGTGATGATCGCATCGACCCAAGTGTTGCCGCCGTCCAGCGATACTTGGACCTTTTCGTCGGTCATAAGAGCAGCGCTCAAGGAGCCACTGATTAACCGTCCTGCCGAGCCGTCGTGTGTAAGGAAGTCACCTGTGTTGGAGCCACTGTCTTTCGTTATGCTCTCGATAATGGCCTTGGTCAACGGTGCAGTCGTGTCCACGATGATGGTGTACGGATCGGATGGCTCGCTGGGATTGCCGGCCGGATCGGTGACGATCAGGGTGAGCGAGTGTTCGCCCTCATTGAGCGGTGGCGGGGTATAGGTCCAGGTACCGTCGGGACCGACGATGACCGTGTCCAGAG
>Ga0256410_1000673_pt1 | contig 30660 bp, 23 predicted proteins | sample PhyWR1_FD_185983 | JGI IMG/M metagenome (GOLD analysis project Ga0256410, IMG submission 185983) | Leaf surface microbial communities from wheat plants in UC Gill Tract Community Farm, Albany, California, United States - DLSL W.R1 | ecosystem: Host-associated > Plants > Phyllosphere >... | reverse complement strand
GGGATGATGCAAGGGAGTTCTGGAAAAGGGCCGAAGACAGGAACAGGGAAACTGCACAGGCATATGATAACCTCGGACTCGCAGATTATGAGGCAATGGAGGCATTTGTCAGGTATAAATTTTAGTTGGGCTGCTGATTTGCTTCGAAATTTTATTCTGATCGTGCCGATGGTAGATCTGTCATTCAGAATAAAAGTCTGTATTTTTTTAATTCCGTAAACTAATTTAAGGCTTCGTACCAGGTTTTACATTCTAAAGTAGGAATAGCGCAATTTTACAGCGAAAAAAATACACATTAATGGGATGTAGCTTTTAAGATGGCTGCAGACCTAAACGGACATTTTAATGTCCAGCAAATAGAACCAAATAATGAAATACCAAAAGTTATCTGCATGCCTGACCGCATGCTTCCTGACCTTGAACGGGTACAGCCAGACGAGCTGGAAAATGCAGCCTGTAACCATTCAAAGCCGTTGGGCGAAAGAGGTTTCGCCAGAAAACGCATTAAAAGAATACCCACGTCCGCAGCTGGTACGGAGCAATTGGACGAACCTGAACGGACTCTGGAATTATGCCATTACGGCGAAGGGAGCTGCCCAACCATCTACCTGGGAAGGGCAGATCCTGGTGCCGTATCCGATTGAATCGGCACTTTCCGGTGTAAAGAAATCCTTGCTTCCATCACAGCAGCTATGGTACAAGCGCAGCTTTACGAAACCTACAGTGAAAGCAGGAGAAAAAGTAAAGTTGAATTTCGGTGCCGTAGATTATGAAGCAACGGTATTTGTAAACGGAACACAGGTAGGACGTCATGAAGGGGGATACAATGCCTTCTCTCTCGATATTACTCCTGCATTGAAGGATGGGAGTAACGAAGTTGTCGTTAAGGTATTTGATCCAAGTGGGGAGGGCGTCGGTCCACATGGCAAGCAGGTGCTGAAACCAGAAAATATCTACTACACACCTACCTCCGGAATCTGGCAAACGGTGTGGATGGAAGTGGTCCCTGCATCACATATTGAAAGCCTCTACATCACACCGGATATTGACAAGGGCACTGTCAACGTGACCGTGAAATCCATTACCAATGCTCCGGTATCCTTAACTGTAGAGGGCAAAACTGTAAAAGGAAAGGCCAATAGTCCGATTACCCTGGCGCTTAAAAATGCACGGTTATGGAGTCCTGCTGCACCGAATCTCTATGACCTGAACGTAGTCATGGGCAACGATAAAATCTCCTCTTACTTCGGTATGCGTAAAATATCAGTCGCGAAAGACAGCAAAGGAATAGACCGCATCATGCTCAACAATAAGCCTTATTTTAATCTGGGTACCCTGGATCAGGGGTTTTGGCCGGAAGGTCTATACACCGCACCTACGGATGAAGCCCTGGCTTTTGACATCAGGGCCAGTAAAGCGATGGGCTTCAATACCATTCGCAAACACATTAAAGTCGAGCCTGCGAGGTGGTATTACCATGCGGATCAACTGGGTATGTTGGTTTGGCAGGATATGGTAAATCCCAATCAATCTTTACCTGAGGGAGCAAAAGAAGCCTTTGAGCAAGGAGCAAAGGAGACTTTGGCTCAGTTGCACAATTATCCTTCCATTACGACCTGGGTATTGTTCAATGAGGCCTGGGGACAATACGATCAGGAGCGCCTGACCAAATGGATGAAAGCTACCGACCCTTCAAGGATCGTGAATGGTCATTCCGGGGAATTACTGTACGTCAATGAGCAATTGCGTGCAGCAAGAACAAATCCTTATGTAGCTGCCGACATAACTGATGTCCACGCGTATCCCGATCCGATGAATTCCCTGAAACAAGCTGGTAAAGCACAGGTGGTAGGTGAATTTGGGGGTATCGGGGTTTTTATTCCCAACCACCAGTGGAATCCAGGTTCGCAATGGGGATATGTTCAGGAAAAACCGGCTGGACTGAAAGCAAAATATACGATTATGAACCAGCACCTGAAACTATTTGAGGCAGAAGGCATGTCAGGATCCATTTACACCCAGCCATTTGATGTCGAATCAGAACAAAACGGACTGATGACCTATGACCGTGAGGTGATAAAAATCCCTTTTGCAGAACTGCGCAAGATTCACAGCCAGCTCAATCCCGATCTGACTTCGCCTTCCTGGTTATCGAAAATCGGAGATGTTCATGCACAGGATGCAGATCTGACAGAACCCGCACAACTTTACAGCCAGATGCTTCAGCAGTACATCGATGGTAAGCGGACACCCGAATTTTTAAAGCAAATGGCCATGATGGCATCACAAGCCGGCGATAAAACAGGTGCACAACTTGCTGGTAATGCTTATTTGTCCGGTTTGAAAGCGCCGTTAAGCGATGAAGATATCCAGTCTGTGGTGCAGTTTGCAAAGAGCAGTACTGATCCCGGATTTAAATTGATGGTTGCAAATGCGGATGCATTTAAAAAGGCACTGGGTGATTGGGCCTATACGGTGAATATGATGAACATGATCTTTAAAGGAGATATGGAGCCTATGCTGTCCGATCCGGCAAAGGTCGACTGGAATTCCATCGCATTGAAAATTAAACCCTATGGTGCCCCTGCTGATGAGATTCTTTTGCGTGCTAAGACTGTACATTTTTATAATGCACAGGACTGGAGCAATTACGTGACTGCTGCGAGTGAGTATCTGTCCAAGTATGGAAGCAACATCACTGAGCAGGAACGTAATATGTTTAAGGCTGCAGTAGATCAACACAAGAGCGTTGAGGTAACTTCACCTACAGGAGGCAGTACAGAAGTCGCAGCTCCGGTGCAGGATTTTAAAATACTGGACGACAAAATCAAAGCAGAACTGGTCGATCCGGTTGTCAACAAAGCGAAGGAAAGCGATACCACACCGGACTGGGCTGCAATAACCAAAAGCATTACCGAAAAATACGATGCCACTGCTGCAGACCGCAATGTGACCCGTGCTAAACTGTTCTTTTATTACAGTAAAGACTGGAAACAGTTTGCGAGCGCAATTGTAAACTTTACAGAAAAGTATGAAGATAGGACTAACCTGCAAACACTGCACACCAATGCCAATTTTGTATTGGAACACAGTACAGACCAGTCGGAACTCAGAAAGGCTTTAGCCTGGGCAAAAACATTGGTCGAAAAGGAACCTCAAAATGAGGATTATAAAAAGACCTTAACTGGACTTTCGGAAAAGGTAAAATAAAAGATAATAGGTTTTAGTACAATTGCACATGCCGGCCTCTAAAGAGGCCGGCTGTGTTTTTTTAGGCCCGCCGATCCATAATCCGATGGAAAACCGGCAAAGTGGGTATACCTTGCCGGGGAAATAAATGACAGACTACAGTTGCTGTATGTCCAACTTCAGACGTGTATCAAATTTGGTTTCTGCAATCACAAAATAACTTTGCAAATGTGCCAGGTTAGGCAGTTTGGCCAGTTTAGTGGTAAGAAAGCGACTATAGGCAGGCATGTCCATGATGACAATCTTCAGGTAAAAATCATATTGCCCGGACATATGATAACATTCACGGACCTCATCCCAACTGCTTACAGTATTGTTGAAGTCATCCAGACAATTGGCAGAATGATCCCAAAGCTGTACGTGTATAAAAACAGTCATGCCCAGGTTGAACTTTTCACGGTTTAATTCGGTCGTATAACCTTTAATATATCCCTCCTTACTCAATCGGCGGATGCGTTCGCTAACGGTAGTTAAGGACATATGCATCTTAGACGCCAGTTGCTTATTGCTTATTCTGGAGTCCTCCTGCAAATGAATGAGCATACGTAAATCCGTATGGTCTAATCTCGAAGTATTCATAGCCTAAAAATCAATTTATATAAAAAATCGCTTTCAGGTAAATCAGTGGAACAAATATATTCAAAACCGTCAAAATTTACAAAGAAAATTTAATTTTGTTGTGTTTTTTTTGGAACGGAAATTTTGATGATCGTTCGGGCATATCGCAGTAAATATATTTTAAATAAAATACTCATTTATTGCTTTTCATTCGTTTTAATCAAGGCATTTTACTTGATCATAACGCTATGCCTGTAATATTTAGTGGAAAATTTGCACAATTGGTTAGACTGGTCAGGATTGAGATTCTTCTAAAAACCAAAATGGAAACAAATAATATTCTGAGTTAGACGATTTTCGATCCTAAGGACTAGAATATAATTCTGATAATTACTGCTAATCTTAACTTTTTTACGCATTCCTCTCAAAATATACCTTTCAGCAACATTTTTATCGAAATTTGCAGCAATTAATATTTGTTATACGCCCTTGTCGGATGGCAGGCAAAGTAAACGTTTCCGTCACCATTTCCCTTAATTCCCAAAATTTTGTATAGTGGTAAAGCATACAGAATTATTGGTGGCGGAACTTTACTTTCTGAGGATCAAGCAGGCAGCTCAAAAAAGAAGCTCGTTCCTGCTCCAGGTTCGCTCTCTGCCCATATTTTTCCGTGATGACGTCTAATAATCTCTGCGCTTAGGTAGAGCCCTATGCCAAAACCAGAAATGTGTTGGGTCTGACTGCTTTCAACGCGGTAATACCTATCAAAGAGCTTGTCGAGATCGCTTGATTTGATACCAATTCCTTCGTCCCTCACACTTACCCTGACTATATTATCGTTTTGAGCGCAACTGATGAAAATGGGTTTGTTCTTAGCACCGTATTTGATCGCATTGCTCAGCAGGTTGGTCATTACCGTTCCAATCTTGTCCCGGTCGGCATTTATGTCAACCACTTGAAGATCTGATTCAAACTTTTGCTCAACTGCTGTGATGCCAATATCAGCTATCATTTCCCGGATCAGTTCGTCCAGGCGGAAACTACTTTTTCGGAGGATGATCTTACCCGATTCCAATTGAGATACATTCAGGAAACCATTGATCAGACCACTCATTTTTCGGAGTTGTACCCCAGCTTTTTCGTAGATCGGCGCATTGATCGTATCGTCATTACGCCCTGCCGTGCGCAGGCCAAGCTGGTTGTATCCAATAAGGGAGGTAAGCGGAGTTTTAAGCTCGTGGCTCACCATACCGATGAAATCATTTTTCCTCATCTCATCCTCTTTGCTTTCACTGATATCCAGTATGGTACCGATGATTGAACTTGCTTCTCCCAATTCATTGAGCTCCACCATTCCTCTTGTGTTCAGCCATTTTCTCGGGCCGCCAGTCAATGGAAGGATCTGATAATCTTCATTGAAACGACCCTTACACTGCACTGCAGTATCTATGGCCCTCCTCATGCGATCGATATGTTCCGGTACAATCAGTCGCTCCAGTGCATCGAGGTAGGAGAGTTCCAAGTCCTGAGGAATTCCATGGATATAACGGGCCCTTTCATTGATGAGCAGATCGCCAGTGGCCAGATTCGTCTGCCAGATGCCCATATTGGCTGCTTCAATTGCCAGCTGCAAAGTGTTGTTCATTTTTTCCAGCTGCTGCTCTGCCTGACCCCTTGTTTTGCTGATGTGGATTTGCGCGCGAACCTTTGTCAGCAATTCTGCTGCAGAGAAGGGCTTCACAAGGTAATCATCTGCACCTGCTTCCAACCCATCGATGCGGGCCTCTTCACCCGCTCTTGCAGAGAGAAAGATCACAGGCAGACGCAATGTTTTTTCATTCATTCTGATATGCTCCAGCATGGCTTTGCCGTCCATGACCGGCATCATGATATCGCTGAGTACCAGGTCCGGTACTTGGGCAGCGATATGTCCAAGTGCTGCTCTACCATTCGTCGCCGTATGGACAGTAAAATAGGGTTCCAGCAGACGCTTCAGGTAATTGCGCATGTCATGGTTATCGTCTACGATCAGGATGTGTGTAGCTTTATCCGTACTGTGGTCCTGCTGGTTATTAAGGTCGGTGGCGGTTCGGCTTACTGCATCTGAAGAATTCATTTCCTCATCCTGCAGCAGGCTGTAGGCTTCTTTGATGAACGCGCCCTTGATGGCACTGCTGTCGATGTCTCTTTTGTCTTCTATGATCTGTTTTTCAGGCAGGTGTGCTTTCCCTGCAGGAATGCAGACTGTAAATGTACTTCCCTGACCTTCTATACTAGCTACACTGATGGTACCGCCGTGTAAGTGTACAAGTTCATGCACGAGCGAAAGTCCTATCCCCGTTCCTTCATGAGTTCGTCCGGCAGTATTCTCTACCCTGTGGAAGCGTTCAAACATATGCGGAAGTTCGTGATTGGGGATACCCACTCCGGTATCGGTCACGCGCAGCACAGCCTGGTGGCCATCTGACTCAAGGCTAACAGTGATACTTCCTTCCAGAGTATATTTAAAAGCGTTTGAGAGTAGATTGAGAACGATCTTTTCCCACATTTGCCGATCAGCATAAAATGTATCGTTCAGTTCCGGGCAAAGGACATGAAGTTTCATCCCTGCTTTTTCGATAATTGAACGGAAACTACTTGCCAGATCAATGGTCATTTCTGGTAGGTCCACGGGCTGATAGACAGCTTGTACACGGCCTGCCTCTACACGACTGTAGTCCAGCAGGTTGTTGACCAGCTTGAGCAGACGCAGGGCATTCCTGTGCGTAGCTTCTGCGTTCAGTCTGGCCTGAGTATCCAATTCCCTTTGCTGGAGCAGTTCTTCCAATGGTCCAAGCATGAGCGTGAGGGGGGTACGAAACTCGTGGCTGACATTACTAAAGAATGCAGTTTTGGAACGATCTATTGCAGCAAGTGCTTCCGCACGTTTCTGTTCCTGCTCATAAGCATAGACATTGGAAATCGCAGTATTATATGTAGCAGCCAGCTGGTCGTAAAAATTCAGGTAAGCGGAATCCAATGCCCGTCTCGCACTTACACCAGCGATGATGAATCCAAATAAGCCGGCCTGACCGCTGATCCTTACCGGTAGCAGCATCGCTGTATGCGGTGCTTCCTCGTATGGCGCACAGTCAAAATCACCAAAGATCTGCCCCAAATCATTCACCTGGAGCATTTCGTCCTGACTGATTAATTCCTGAAAAGGCCAGTTGCTATTTGCTGTTGATGTCTGAAACGGTGCTAGTGCTTCCCCGGATCGTATCCCAGCTGAACTGATGAGTTCAACCTCTTCTCCACGCAGTTCATAGAAAAGCATAAAAGGAATATCCAGTTGATATGCCTCATATTGGGAGAGGGTGAGTGCGCCGATTTCCTGTACACTTTTTGCCTTTCCGATGGCAGCTCCGAGGTCGCGGAGTACTTGTGTACGTCTGCCGCTCAGCATCTTTTCAGTCGTTTCCGTGATTGGATGGAAGATGCCTCCTACGCCTCCGGATTCGTCCCTGATCGGCGCAAAGGAGAAAGTCATAAATGCCTCTTCCAGGTAACCATACCGTTGCAGGAACATCCTTTGGTCCTGAATATAGGTACCCTCACCTTGTTGGCCCCTGGTAAATTTATCGCCAACTACTTCCAGGGCTGATTCCCAGCATATTCTGAAGTTCATTCCCATCGACTGTGGGTGCATGGCACCGCATATTGGCCGATAGCTGTCATTATAAATCTGGATGGTTTCCGGCCCCCAGGCGATCAATATTGGAAAAGTAGAGGAAAGGCAAAGACTCACAGAAGTCCGAAGACTTTGTGGCCAGGATTCGATAGGTCCAAGGGCCGTTTTCGACCAGTCCATTGTTCTGATCAGCTTGCCCATTTCTCCTCCGCCTGATAAAAATTGCTCATCGCTCTCCGCTGCTGATACTGGTATGCTCATAGATTAAAATATTCTTGAATGTAAAGATAAATCAATAGATCTTTTATCAAAATCTTCATTGCATTTAGTTCGCTTACCCAACATATGCAGTTCACTGCCGTATCCCTAAGGGTTTTCCTTCGGTTAAAGCCGAAGGAAAACCTGATTTGATATTGTTCGGTCTATTACTGGTTATTGATGCCTGCTAAACCAGAACGTTCAAAAAATAATTAGGCAATAAACCCATGGACATCAAATATATCAATATCGCGATTGAGCAATGTAAACAAGAAAAAAATGGTTACGAAGAAAAAGCAGAAATGATGGAAAAAAGAGATTGCGGCGGTAGGCGATTAGAGATTTATTATCTAAGTTTGTCTTATTGATTCCTAAATTAATAAGGCAAACTTCCTGCATTAAAAATGCCAGGAATAAACAAGAACCAAATGGCTATTGAACGTAAATATACCGATCAGGAACTGGTGATGCTGATGAAGCATGGGGACCATACTGCTTTTGGGGAAATCTACAATAGTTATTGGAGCAAGATGCTGGCCATCGCATATAACCATACCAGGGATAAATCGGCTGCTCAGGAGATTGTGCAGGAACTATTTGTTGGCGTGTGGAACAGGAGGGAGCAGCTGGAGGTAGGAAACCTGCAGCACTATCTGGCTACTGCAGTGAAGTTCTCCGTTTACAAGCAGATAGAAAGGGAACGCCGGAGAAGAGAGATTGAGCAGCGGGTGTTTGGAAGCACGCAGCCTGAAGAAGAAGCAGAAAAGATCGAAGCACGGTTTCTGCAGGAATACATTAGCGGGCAAGTGGAGCAGCTGCCTGAAAAGTGCAGAATGGTGTTCAATTACAGCCGCGTGCAGCACCTGAGTATTCCGGAGATCGCTGAAAAAATGGGGATTTCGGAAAAGACTGTAGAAGGGCATCTGACCAAGGGACTTAAAACTTTAAAAGTAAATCTGAAGGATTCCGGAATACTGATTCTGTTGGCGAGCACAAAGGTTGATGACTGGATAAATTAATGGGAATCAATTGCTCAGATCGTCATTACTGATGCCGCGTTTGTTCTTCCTGATCGCTTCATTCATCTTACCAAATTTGTAGCTGATACTTGCGCCTGTGGTCCGGAAATTTTGCTGACTGTTGTTGACCTGGTTAAAATTTGGTCCGAATCGATCGGTCACATTCATGCGGTATCGGTTGAAGGGATTGTTGCTGAAGGCGGCAAAGCTGAGGATGTCCTTTATGATGTCCTTACTGATGTTAAAAGCGCTACTCACAAAGGCATTGGATTGCTGTTGGACGGTCAGTTCACCGCCGTTTAGGTTGGCACTGGCGCTCAATCTCCAGTCGTTTTTCAAACGCAGCCCGGTTGTCAGGTTTGCCCTGTACATGAAGCCCTGATTTTTAATGGGTATCCCGGCGCTCATGCCAGTGGCCCATCCATGCATCAGGTTGCCATTAAGGCTAATGTTCCAGGCCTGGTTAAGGGGATAATTGAAGTTGATGTTGCCGCCTAAAGCTTTTGCGCTGCCGGTATTTTCAAAGCGGGTGCGGGTGATGGTACTTGTCGGGTCATATTCCGATACCTGGAAGATCAATCCTTCGATCCAGTTGTACACCAGGTTGAGATTTAATGATCCTTTTTTATTCCAGTCGAAGCCAAAACGCAGTGCATTGCCTTTTGTAGGTCGGAGGTCCGGGTTTCCAGTGGTCTCAAAGATTGGGTTGGTACGGTCTACAAAGGGGTTGAGCTGGTTGATTCCCGGGCGCTGGATGCGCTGGTTCCAGCCGAAGCTGATGGCTGTTGTTTTAAAGCGCTTGCTCAGGGACACAGCAGGTACGATACTGAAATAGTTCTGTGTCAGTTCCGAAGCAGTCGACACAAAATCTGCATCCACTGCGGTATGTTCCATCCTGATGCCCGCTTTGAGGGACCAATCGTTTTGAAAGTCGTACTGGTACGAGTTGTAAGCAGCCAGGATCGTTTGACTATTGTTAAAGGTGTTGGTTTTGGAAGGGTCTACATTAAACTCGCCAGAAATGTTCTTAGTCATGTACTTAAAGTCGCTTTCATTGCTGCGGAAGATGCCTTTGATGCCCGCTTCGATGCTCAGTTTTTTAACTGGATGGATGTAATCCAGCTGGGCAGTGTGCTCGTTCATGATACTTTCATTGAGTTGTCTGAAATCGGGCAGGCTGTATTCAAAGCGGTTGGAAAAAAGCTGTGTAGAGGCATCGTTGTTGATGAAGCCATAGTAGCGGTAGGAGAGCGTGAGCAATTGGCTTTTATTCCTGTGGAAACCCAGCTGATAATTTAAGGCTGCATCAGCACCTTTACCGGAGTTTTCATTATCCGTCGCCAGGTCATAGCGCTGCAACAGGGTATTGTGCTGTTGCAGCAGGGAATGCTGACTAAATGCGCCCCTGCCACTGCTGCCATTTAAATTCAATTGTACAGAAAGGAGGTTTAGCGAATCCAGTTCATAACTCAGCTCTGTGCCCACATAAGCATTCTGGTTATCACTTTCCCGGTCGGCGGACTGAAAAAGGTTTGAAGGATCAGCCTCTGTACCGGTTCTTGATATGGTGATGCCAGTTGTGGGCGTATTGGCATAGCTTGCGCCGCCAAAGACAGAAAAGCCCAGTTTGCCCGATCTGCTGCTGAATGAAGCTCCGAGAGCGGGTCCACCAAGGGGATGGCGTTCGCTTAGGTTGATGTTGCCATTATAACCATTCTCCAGCGCTTTATTGGTGATGATATTGATGATTCCAGCCAATCCTTCGGCATCGTATTTGGAAGAAGGGCTTGTGATCACTTCAATCTTCTGGATTGAGGAGGCCGGCATGCTCTTTAGTATATCTTTTGGGTTGCGCTCCATTAAACTGGAAGGTTTGCCATTGATGAAGATTTTATAAGCCGAGTTGCCATTGAGCTGGATGTTATCATCTGCATCAACCGTAATCATTGGCACCTTGCGCATCATTTCCAGAACCGTATTGGATTTACTGTCGGGGTCGGCCTGCAGGTCGTAGCTGAGTTTATCCGCTTCCTGTTTGATCAGGGGGCGTGCGGCCATAATGGTCACATCCTTCAACTGGTTATTTGCCCGGACAAGTAAAATTCGCCCAAGATCGATGGTGTCCTGATCAGCATTCAGGATGATGGCTATTGTTTTGGGATTGTACTCGATAGAAGCGATCCGTAAATTCATAGCGCCCGAGGGAAGCCCGTGTACGACGATACTGCCATCTGCAGTGCTCAGTTGCGTTTTCAAAGACTGCTTCGCAGCATTGCTGACGCTTAGGGTAACAAATGCTGCCGGAGCATTGGAGAGTGAATCGACAAGCAGTGCTTTCAAGCTGTGCTTTATATCAGCTGTTTGGGCAAAAGAGAAGGAGCCAAGACTAAGGAATGCAATAAAAGGAAATATAATCTTCTGGAACATACATCATTGATTTTTAACTAAGACTACATGCCGAATTAATATGTTACACATAGATGTGTTTTTTACATTGTACCATGTATAACATACTATTGATTCTATTGCATTTGTGCCAAAACACAAAACCCGGACCTTCTCAGATCCGGGCTTTGTCATCCCTAAAAATTAAATTATGCTCCACCTCACTCCATTTCACGCTGACTCACTTATCCTTCCCGCCGCCGTCCTCAACTCGCTTCTGTTTAATAAACGATACAAATAATTAAACAGATGTCCCTGCATTCAGAGATTACTTTTGGATGACTTAACCAGCTTATTCGTTGGCGTTCTGTTGTTTATCGAAATTAACGCGCTGTTTGCAGTTGCTGAAATCGTAGAAATATTTTTGCTTCCGGGGTTTGAACATCACATAGATGCCCAGTCCGATCAAAACCAGGGCTGTAGTGTAAGCCGAGATGTCAAAAAACAGGACCTCTCTCAATGTGAAAATACTGCCGATCAGGACCATGACGATCCAGCCACCTGGTCTGAAGTTTCTACGGAATCCGATCAATGCACCTGCAAGCAGGAGCAGGGTATGCCAGCTCAGCAGCCAGAAGGGGATCAATACTCCGAATCCTTTTAAAAGAAACATGGCGCCTATAGCGATCAGAAAAACGCCGCCTAAAATGTGTTTATTTATCCTGTTGTTGTTTTGATTGAAATTTTCCATTGCTTAATTTTTTCTTCAAAACTACGGTAGGAAGCTATATAAGGCAATGCCGAACTGGCGCAAGCGGGTATTTTTCCGGTGAGCCGAAGAAAAGCTTCGGTAAATGGTGGTTTGGTGGGCGACAGTCTTCAGACTGTCGCTATAAAGGGCTTCGGTAAATGGTGGTTGGTGTTGCTATAAAGTGATCATTGCCTTGATTACCTTTTGTTCGGGATCCAACCAAAGGTCAAATTGATCGGCGGCCTGATCGAAGGGCACAGTATGGCTGATGTAATTCGAAGGATCGATCCATTTGTTTTGCATGGCCCTGATCACATGATCAAAATCTTCAGTAGTTGCATTCCTGCTGCTCATCAGCGTCGCTTCGCGCTTGTGGAATTCGGGATGACTAAAGCTGATGTCCCCTTTTTGCAGGCCGATCAGTACGAATCTGGCGCCATGAGCCATGTAGGCAAAGGCCCCATTGATTGCTTTTTGACTACCTGTAGCATCAATGACCACCGTTGGCATATTTCCTTCGGTGATTTCCAAAAGCCTTTCTGTTACATTTTCCTGCAATGCATGAATCGTATGTGCTACGCTTAGTTTTTCCCTGCAGAATTCCAGGCGGGAAGCATTGATATCCAGGGCGATAACTTTTGCCCCGGCGATACCTGCAAATTCCATGGTGCCCAGGCCAATTGGTCCTGCGCCGATGACCAATACAAATTCACCGCTACTTACTCCTGCGCGCCGGATTCCGTGAGCGCCAATGGCCAGCGGTTCTACCAGGGCCAGTTCATCGAGGCTAAGCCCATCAGCTTTAATCAGGAGTCTGGTAGGCACCTGCAGGTATTGCGCCATGCCTCCGTCGCGGTGTACACCGATGACCTGCATCTCAGCGCAGCAATTCGTCTTACCGCATCTACAGGCCAGGCAATGCCCACAATTGACGTAAGGCATGATTGTTACCCTGTCACCCGGATTGAACTTGTCCGGATCGCTGCTGAGCAGCACTTCTGCGGCAAGTTCATGTCCTAAGACCCTAGGGTAGTTGAAATAGGGCTGCGTACCACCGTAAGCATGCAGATCAGTCCCGCAAATTCCGATCCGCTTGATGCTCAATAAAGTATGGTCGTCTTTAAGTTCGGCCAGTGTTTCCATAGTATAAGCCATTTCCCCGGGCTTATTGCAAATGAGTATGTTGTTGGTTCGCATTACAACTGAAATATCTGATCCATAACCAGCCATTTTTCGCCGGGTTTAGCCCATGGCAGGGGCTGCTGGTATCCCGACATCATTTTTTCCCAATCCTGTACTTTGGGGTTTGCAGACATCAATTTTGCCTGTTCCTCGAATGTAAAGTCATCCAGGGTTTCCATGATCATGGTGAGGCGGTTACCGCTGCGGTAAATCTGCATGTCCAGAATACCGCATCTTGTGATGTTTTCGCGGATCTCCGGCCAGCCATTTCCGGCTTTGTGCCAGTGTTCATAGGCTTCAATCAATTTGGGGTCATCTATAAGGTCCAGCGCGAGGCAGTATCTTTTCATTTTAAATTGGATAAGTGTAGTCGATTAATTTTTGGTCTTTCATGTCCTGCCAAAAACCCGCGGGGATTTGGATGTCCTTCAGTTTTGTATTCGTGGCTACCCGTTCCGGATTTGTGGTGTTAAGTGCAATGCTGCATACACCAGGCGCCTGAAAAGCAAATGAACTGCAAACTGCGGCAGCTGAGAGGCTGTAGGTTTTGCAGAGCTGATAAAAGGCATCCCGCCAATTGTATAAATCCGGCCTGGTTTCCCGGCTGACCGGCTGATAATTGTAACAGTCCGATCCCGTCAAAAATCCAGCATTGAAGATGGCCGAATTGATAATCGAAACGCCTTGCTTTTGCAGTTGTTGCATAAAGCTCAACAGTTCCCGCGGATGGCTGTGCAGGGTCATGCTGTTGGCGAACATCACCCAATCCAATTTCAGGTCGGTGCTGATCCGCTGGATAACGCTCCAGTTTTTTGCGCCAACTCCAATCGACTGCACCTTGCCATCCCTTTTAAGTTCGAAGAGGGCGAGGTACGCTTTCAGGATATCCTGGTATCGCCGGTCAGCTTCTTCAGCTGTTGCGGCCCCGGCCAGATATTCGTCCGGGTCGTGTACAGAAACCATTTTCGCAGCATAGTCTCCAAGCAAGCTGTTGCCTTGCTCATAGCATTCCAGTATGCCCTCATAACTGATTTTCTGTACCGCATCATGCTCAAGGTTTTTCCAAACCCCGGGTTCAAAAGTTGGCTCCTCAGTTTTCAGCGGGGTACGCAGCCAGCCCAATTTATTACTGATCAGCAGATCCTCGGGATTTACATTTAATCTGGCAAGGCAACGACCAAGTGATTCCAGGGCCAGGCCGGCACCGTATTTCCCTGCTGAATCGAAAACCACTGGAATCGGGGAATGCCTGAGGCATTCGCGGACGATGCTCAGCTTGACCTCCTCGCTCGGGGCCACATATAGATTACCCAGTCCGCTGGTACCGAAAATAACTTCAGGAAGTTGGATTACTGACATTTTGGTTGACTGATCTAAACGATATTACCTTCAATTTTAAATACAAATGCACTTTTCCCCGGAGCCAGTTCAGGTAGCTCAATTTCCAATCCCCCGGCATTTTGTTTGAACAAAATGGCGTTCCGCTCGCCGAGCAAGCTGATCCCCTCCACTTTACCCATACTGGAGCTGAGGGTTTTGATCAAAGCTTTACGATCTTTCGGCCAGCCGAGCATGGTGGCATAGAGTACCGGTCCTTTCTTTACGAAGCGGATGTCGGAAGCTCCGAATGGCTTTCCTTTACCTTCATTAAAGCCCTGGGCACTTAGCGGTGCCGCCGATTCCATGGCAGGGCCTTCGCCGAACACTTTCCATGGGCGGGTAGCATAGATGCTTTCGCTGTTGATTCGCATCCAGTCGCCGATTTCCTCCACAACAATCAGTTCCTTATCGTCTATTGAGCCATCTCCGCGAAGGGGCACATTGAGCAGGAGGTTGCCGTTCTTACTGACCACATCAATTAAGGTATGAATGACCGTTTTTGAAGATTTGTAGTGGTTGTTGTCATAAATTCTGCGGTCATAATGCCATTGACCAATGCAGGTATCTGTCTGCCAGGCCAGTGGCTCTATGGCATTGCTTTGTCCGCGCTCAATGTCCCAGACCATACACTTGCGCTGTTGTTCATCGAGAATTTTACCGGTGATGACTGCTTTGAGTTTTCCGTGTTTTTTGATGCTCTTGTTGTACATATGGGCTGCAATGCGCAGACCAGCGTCGCTGACCGGCCAGAGTGGAAGGGCAGTGTCATCGAAGTAGATCATTTCCGGTTCATATTTATCAATGAGGTCAATGGTGCGGTCGTAGAAGTTTCCGATGTACTCCTTGCTTGGCGGAAAAGCGCCATTGCCCCAATTCCACTGACCATGTATCGATCCATCATCGAGGCTATTTTCGCTTAAAGGATGGTTTTGAGCATATAATTCCTGGGGATCGAAGCCCTGCCACCAGGTACCTTTTCCATCAGTCGGGCTAAGTTTTCCATCATAGGGAACACCTGCCATGGGCCCCGATTTATCGGAGCGTTGTGCGGTTTCATACCAGCGCCAGGCATGTGCGGCATGTACGCTGACGCCAAAGGGTAGACCTTGTTTTTTGGCAGCCCTGGCCCATCCCGCCATGATGTCCTTTTTGGGGCCGACCCTGGTCGAATTCCATTTCTGATGTTTACTATCGTAGAGGTCGAGGTTGTCGTGGTGGTTGGCCAGTGCCATGAAATATTTAGCCCCGGCTTTTTTGTATAAGGCCAGCAAGGCATCCGGATCCCATTTTTCAGCCTTCCATTCATTAATGACATCCTTGAATCCAAATTTTGAAGGATGTCCGTATTTCTCACAATGGTATTTATATTGATCGCTGCCCTCCTGGTACATTCCTCTTGCATACCAGTCGCCGCGTTCCGGCTGACATTGCGGTCCCCAGTGCGCCCAGATGCCAAATTTCGCATCCCTGTACCAGTCCGGCACCTGATATTGTGCCAGAGAAGCCCAATTGGGTTTAAAAGGTCCAATAGGTAGTTTCGCAATTGCTTCATTAAACAATGGGCTGCCGTATAAATTGCTGACATATAAGCTTGCCAGCCCAGCAATTCCGCCCTTAATTAAGGTTCTACGTTTCATTTATATCTGATTCTAGTTTTTCCAGCGGAGTACCCGTTCAGTGGTGTCAGACTGTTTGGAGTAACTCCCGGGCAATCCCGTTTAAACCAAAAATACGAGAGAAGGATATGATAATTGTAGACAAAAACAGACTAAATTTTTCACAAAACAGATTAATGAAATATTGTTATCTTCGTTAATGATCAAGCGCCTGCTGTCCCATAATTTTTCATTGCTCAATGTGGATTCCGTGAAATTGGATTCCAGGTGGAATTACAGGAACATCGTCAGTCCATACCACCGCATTTATTATATCTCGGGCGGATCAGGCGAGATTTCTCACTTTGAGAAAAAACTCAGGCTGGAATGCGGTTACTTATACATCATCCCCAGTTTCACTTTATGTAACCTGATGTGCGATACCTTTCTTGAGCAATACTTTGTGCAGTTTTTTGAGGAATCTTCTGATGGCATTTCCCTTTTTGCCGAGAACAGGTCTATATTCAGGGTTGAAGCAAAGGAAGTTGATGTGCTGAACTTTGAGCGCCTGGTCTGCCTCAATCCCGGTCGTGGAATCAATCGCTCAGATGATCCGAAGGTTTATGAGAAAGACAGTTATTACAAAGAATACCAGGAGCTGAATCACCGTCAGCATACGGCTCAGTTTTTGGAGACCCAGGGCATATTGCTTCAGTTGATCGCAAGATTTGCAGGGCCGGAGATCATTGCACAAAAAGAAAAACAGCAGATTCCCGTTAAGATCCTGGATACCATCAGCCATATTGTGCTGAGTCTGCATTTGCCGCTGACCGTAAAATCATTAGCGAGCAGGGTACACCAAAATTCTGAGTATTTTTCCAGGCTTTTCCAGCAATATACCGGCTCCCGTCCTTTAGCCTATATCACGGAGAAGCGGATTGAACGCGCCCAGTACCTGATCATCAGCAGCAAATCTAAATATGCTGATATCGCAGAGCAGACCGGATTTGAGAGCCTTTCCCATTTTTCCAGAACATTTAAAAAAGTTACAGGTCTAAACCCCAGTGACTATAAGAAAAGATATTCTGGCTGGTGATTTAAGACCCGAAAATCTGCGGTTAATTTTTTTTAGCATCGTATTTTGCCTAAACTTGCGACATCTGCTCAACCATAATTGGCTGAATCGTCGTTTTGCAGAAAAAACCTCATGCATAAATATAGGGATTATACGGATTCGGAATTGACCACATTGCTCCAAAGGGGCAATGATGCCGCATTTGCGGAGGTTTACGACCGTTTCTTCTATGCTTTATATCTGCATGCATTCAACCGGCTCAGGGATAAAGAGGAAGCCAAAGATGTTGTCCAGCAACTGTTCATCAGTTTGTGGAACAAACGTGAAACCGCCGACCTCAGTAACCTGTCTAATTACCTTTATACGGCTGTCAGGAACCGGGTGATCAATGTACTGAGCCATAAAAATGTTGAAAAGCGCTACCTGATGGGTTTACCCAGGAATATCATCGTGGAGGATTGCATTACAGATCATCGCTTGAGGGAGCGTCAGCTTGCAGATATTATTGCCGGAGAGATCGCCCAGTTGCCCAGGAAAATGCGGGAAGTATTTGAGCTGAGCAGGCTGCAGAATCTGAGTCATAAAGAAATCGCAGCGCAATTGGGAATAACCGAACAGTCGGTCCGAAGCCATGTAAAGAACGCCCTGAAGATCCTGCGCTCACGTCTCGGCATGGTATTTTACATTATTTAAATTTTTTTTACCCCCATACCCATATACCAGGCTGTCTATATTCTTAAAAGGAAAAAAGAATCTTTAACAAGCCATGGAACAGCCGGACCTTCAACATTTACTGGATAAATACAAAAATGGGACATGTACCGCCGAAGAGTCGGTTCTCGTGGAGAACTGGTATTTGCAATGGAAGGTGCAGCCTCAGGCGGTCAGCGAAGAAGAACTCAGTAATGTAAAGGACGAATTGTGGCAGGCAATAGCCGCAGAAGTTAAGGCCCGAAAAACAGTTCCCCTTTGGAGGCGTGTAGGTATTGCGGCGGCAATCTTCCTTGCTACACTATCGGCTGGCATCTGGTTCTATCAATCGAATTTAGTGGACAACGCAAAGACCATTAGCTATGCCAGTGATGTGGCCCCGGGAAGTAAGGGCGCAACGCTGACCCTGGCCAGTGGAAAAAAGATCAGGTTGGATACTGCAAATGTAGGTGTTTTGGATATCCAGTCCGGATTGAAAATTTCAAAATCAGCAGAGGGAAAGCTGATCTACCAGTATGCGGGAAATTCAGATGCAGCGGCAGAGATCCATACCCTGAGCACTGGAAAAGGGGAAAGTTATCAGCTGGTACTTCCAGACAGTTCTGTGGTTTGGTTAAATGCTGCAACGAGCCTGAGTTTTTCCACCGGTATCCGTTCGGAAAGCAGGCGTAAAGTCGAACTGCGTGGAGAAGGCTATTTCGAGGTGGCAAAGGACAGATCACGACCTTTTATCGTAAAGAGTGCAGATCAGGAAATAGAAGTATTGGGAACACATTTTAATGTCAACAGCTACCAGGAAGAAAGCGGCACAAAAACCACTTTGATGGAGGGTAGTGTACGCGTACGTCAATTGGCAAATACTGGCAATCAGCTGGTTTTAAAACCGAACCAGCAGGCCAGTATGACTCCTGCAGGAATTTCGGTGAAATACGTTGATGCAGCAGATGTGATAGACTGGAAAAATGACGGTTTCATATTCAATGGCGGAAATTTTGGGGTCGCCATGCGCAAGATCGCCAGGTGGTATGACGTCCAAATCATTTATGAAGCTGAGGATTTACAGAATTTAGAGATCGGCGGATTTATTTCCAGAAATAATCAACTATCTGCGGTATTGAGATTTATAGAATCAACAGGACAAGTACACTTTAAAATTGAAGGAAGGAGGGTTTTTGTGACGAACTAATACCAGAAAAAAACAAACCAGAAGTACATGTGCACTTCTGGTAAGAATTTGGCACAATCAAAATAATATCAATCATTAATGGCTGCTTGTCCTGGTTTTCGAAGACAGAGAGACAAGCTGCCAGAACCAAACTAAGCGTAAATGTATCAAATTTATACTAAACAAACTGGTATACCAAAGTCGGTATGCCGTAAAATCGTGCTAATTATGCGATTAACCACCGTAATACTTCTAGCATCACTTCTTCAGGTAAGCGCAGTCACTTTTGGCCAGCGGATTACACTTACAGGCAAGTCAATCCCGCTAGAAGAAGTTTTAAAGGAGATCCAGTCACAGAGCGGATATGATTTCATCTATGATTTAAAATTGGTCAAGCAGTCGGGCCGTGTAGCTATCGCTGTACGTAACGTTTCAGTTGAAGAAGCTTTGCACACTGTGCTTCACAGGCTGCCCCTGAGCTATAAAATTGAAGATAAAAAAGTCACGATCAAGCAAAAAGCCGCCAGTTCGCTTTTGGATAATTTATTCGAGAACCTCACAGATATCCTTGTTGACATCGATGTAAGGGGCCGGGTATACGATGAAAAAGGAAGTCCGATGCGTGGTGCCACCGTAAAGCTAAAAGGCACTACGAAGAGTGTGACTACCGACGAACAAGGCTTTTTTCTATTGAGAGGTGTCCCTAAAGAGGGCCTGATCGAAATCTCCTTTATCGGGTATCAGAAAATGGAACTCAAGCCCAGCGAAAACTTAGGTACCATCAAACTCAGTGCGTCGACAATGGACCTGAGCGAAGTGCAGGTGGTGAACACAGGCTATCAGAAAATAGCCCAGGAAAGAGCTACAGGCGCTTTCACCAAGATCAGCTCAGATGAACTGCAGACCCGTTTCACACCCAATATCATCGACAATTTAGAAGGCCGTGTGGCCGGTCTGGTAAATTATGGGAACCGGATCGCCATTCGCGGAACCGGTACGCTGTTTGCGGAAAGCAGGCCCTTGCTGGTTTTGGACGGTCTTCCAGTTGAAATGGCCTATGAGGACCTGAATCCTTATGATGTCGAGTCCATCACCATCCTTAAAGACGCTGCAGCCTCTGCGATCTATGGCGCACGTGCATCAAATGGCGTCATCATTGTGGCAACGAAAAAGGCAAGTCACCTGGATAAAATCGATATTGAAGTCTCGTCTAATACCACGGTATGGCAAAATCAGAATGTAGATTATGCCGACAACTGGTACATGACACCAGAGCAGCAGGTAGACAGAGAAAACCAATACTTCAAATGGCTGTACAACACATCGCCTACAGCAGCAGCTTCAGTGACCGCGATGGCAAATGCTTTAGCAGGAACAGGTAGCTTTAGCCTCAATCCCACGCCCATACAATACGACCATTACCTGCTGAAAACCGGTGCAATCCAGCAGGCAGAACTGGACCGGAGGCTGGCCCAATATAAAACCCAGAATTTTGCAAAAGACTATGCGGACAATATACTGAGACAAAGGGTGCTGCAAATGTACAATTTGTCGGTGCGTAACCGTACCGCAAATTTTCAATCCAACCTGGTGCTCAACTACAAAGGCGACAATACCGGCAAGATCCATGACCGGGATGATCAGCTCAATATTTTCTACAAGGGTACTTACGACATGACCAAGTGGCTGACGATCAATTTTGGGGTAAACAACATCCTGCAGCGGGCCAGTGAGCGGAGAAGCAATTACGTAGAGAATACCATGGATCCATTTAGCCTGCCCGCCTATTATAGTCTATTTAATCCAGACGGGAGTCAGGCCAACATCTCTCCGGGATGGACTCATTATTACACACCCTATTCGACCTGGGCGGAGGATAATAAAGCACTTAGACCAATGCATTATTACCTGCTGGATGAAATCAACCTTAATAAGCACAAAATTGAAAGGCAAAACACCCGTTACCAGGGGGAGTTGTTGTTTAAGGTCATACCCGGCCTGACCTTCAATACCCAATATGTTTATGAAGTAAATCGCCAATCCGAAATCAACAATTCAGAAGCAGACAGTTATCTGATGCGGCTGATGCGAAATGTGTATACCGTTCGGAATACCAACGGGACTTACCGCTACCTGATCCCGCAAACCGGGGGTAGGCTGGCTACAGAAAACACCCAGGGCAACCACTGGACAGCACGCGGTCAGGTCAATTTTAGCAAGACCATCAAGGATGTCCATCAGATAGACCTCCTTGCAGGAGTAGAGTTCCGCGAGACCAATACCAAAGGCACAAGAAATCTTTACCTGGGCTGGGACGACCAGTTGCAGTCCCAATCGACCACAACTGTCAACTACAACGAGCTTTGGAACATCAACAATACCACATCCTATGCACCGGGTTATCCAGCGAGGCAGTTTATATTCACACCCTTCATTGAGAATGCCATCACACTGAATGTGCCGGGCAATAACCTCTCTGAAATCCGCCGGCGTAACGCGTCCGGTTATGCCAATATGACTTATACCTACGACAGGCGCTATAATGTGTTCGGATCCCTCCGGAAGGACTTTGCGGATGTCTATGGTCTGGCGACAGAATTCCGTGGCTCACCATTCGGATCCCTTGGCTTAAGCTGGAACCTGAACAACGAGCGATTTATGGAAAAATATAAGGATGTCAATTTATTGAAAGTCCGGGCGAGTTATGGATTTACAGGTAACATCTATCAGGGCGCTACAAGTTACATGACCGCTACTACAGGCTTGTCCAACAGCAATACAGGACTACCCAGGGCAAGTATAGAAAGTCCAGGCAATCCCGAATTATCCTGGGAGAAGACCGGAACCATTAACATCGGTACAGAATTCATGCTGTTCGATTCCAGGCTGAGGGGCGTGGTAGACTGGTATAAAAAGAAAAGTGACAAGGTTTTCTCCAATCAGACCTTAGAAGTTACCAAAGGCTTTACCAGTCTCATCATGAATATGGCCAATGTGAAGAATAATGGTCTGGAACTGACCCTTGCCTATGATTGGTTCCGTGCGAAAGAAAGGAACGGATTCTCCTGGACGAGCTCGGGTATCGGATCCTGGAACAAAAACGAAGTAACCCGCGTAGAAATCCAGGCGAACAGTGCCTATCAGGTTGTGAGTATTGGCTATAAACAAGGATATCCTGTCCGCTCGCTTTTCTCTTACAAGAATGCCGGTTTGACCGCAAATGGCGTTCAGTCCTGGTATGCAGAAGACGGAAGGATCATACCAACCGTAAGTATTCAATCGGCAACACCCGGATCCGTCTATTTCACCGGGCAGGCCGATCCCAAATATACCTATGCCCTGGAAAATCAGTTGTCCTGGAAGGGTTTCAGTCTGAACATGCTGATGGTGTACTATGGAGGTCACCACATGCGTGCCAATCAGGTGCAGATTAACCCATCCCCGGGTGGCGGTCCGGTAAGGTCATGGTATTTGAATGCCTGGACACCGAGCAATACCAATACAGACATTCCCGGTATCTGGGAGTACAATAATGCGGGGGGTACACAACCAGCAGTTCAAAACAACACCGATATATTTGTTCATGCAGCCGATTTTCTGAAAATACGGAATTTTGTATTGGGTTATGATGTACCCCGGAGCTCCATTTCCAGGATTGGCTTGAACAACCTGAGGCTGCGTTTTCAGATGAATAACCTGCCAGCGCTCTGGAAAAGCAACGATATCGGCGTAGACCCAGAAACCCTAGGTATCCGGCTTCCCACAAGTTACGTTTTCGGACTCAATTTTAACTTTTAATGAACTATAGTGTACACGAACATGAAAAAAATATTATACACCTTAGCCATCGTATTGTCTGGACTCCTCAGCGGTTGTGAAAAATTTACCGAACTAGAACCAAAAGGCAGAAACCTGCTCAGCACATCGAGTGACCTGGATTTGTTACTGAATGACCCATACTCCGGGTTTAGTGTGGTGCGAACCGCAAGTCTGACCTCTGGGATCTACTTTACAGATATTGGACTTTTGAAGAAAGAGCCCATCAAAACATTCAATCATGCCATTATATTCTGGGACGAGGCTATAGACCGTGCGGCATTGAGGCCGACCTGCAACATCTACGAACCCATCTACAGTGTCATTGGCAAAACAGCCAATCCGGTCATCTCAAGGGCTGATGCAGCCAAGGGTGAGCGCTCGCTTGCGGACAGGTATAAAGCAGAAGCCTATATACTCCGGGCCTGGTTTCATTATCTGGCCGTGAACATATTTGCGAAGGCCTATAACCCAGCTACCGCGGCTGCCGACGGCGGTGTCCCTTACTTACTTGATACAGATTTAATTTCTGAGCCATCGAAAAAGTATACCGTGCAGGAAGTTTATGATTTGATACTTAAAGACCTGGACAATGCCTTTAAACTGAATGCCCTGGCGGATGAGGGTGTAAACCAGCAACGAGTAGGTAAATCATTTGCCTATGCGGTACAGGCGAGGGTACTTTTGTCCATGCGCAGGTTTGAGGAGGCATTGGTGGCGGCGCAGGCTTCACTGAAAATCAACAGTCAGCTGGATGACCACAATAATATGCTCGTTGATTACCCGGTGACGGGTGTTTCCCCTAATCCAAAAGGCTGGGCAAGACCGAGATTTTCCAGTAAAGAAGACCTGTTCAATACCCCGTCGATCATGTACCTGACCTGGTATGCACCTGAAATACTGGCCCAGTTTGATCCGAATTCCGTGCTCTACAAGTACATGCCTACACAAATCAATATTCCCTTTGCAGGCGATTTTGGCGGCTCTTATCACGGTATGCCGGGAGAGAAAGCCGTGTGGACATTGGGTGGTACGATGTCGGAAGTCAGCGGAGCAGGACTTACTTCTGTGGATATGCGCCTGACAGAAGCCGAATGTATGATGCGGCTTAATAATTTCGGTGGAGCAAAAGAAAAACTCGAAGAAATTCGCAGAAAACGCATCATTACGAGTCAGTATAGTCCAGTGCCGGCAGCCGGCAGGTCAGAGTTATTTGCCTTGATCAAACAATTGTCCCGGAGTGAGAATTTCAACACCTTTAAAGACATGATCGATTTAAAGCGCTGGAATACAGAACCGGAATTTGCTGCAGATTTGCGGCGGACAATTTTGGGTCAAACCTACGTTTTGCGGCCTCAGTCGCCATTGTGGATTTATCCATTCCCCCAAAACGCAACCACATTCAATCCCCAGTTAACACAAAATTACTAAGGTTTTATTTATTGATACTGAGCAGATCAGCCGCTCAGTATCAATTTTCAATTGAGCTCATATGAAAAAATCAATCGCATTTTTGCTGCTATTTTTAAGCACTGTTGCCGGTATGGCACAAGAAAAGAAAGTATTGACAGTCGGAGATCCTGCACCAAAAATTCAGTATTCCAAATGGTTAAAGGGAAAGCCATTCACAGCAGATCAAAAAGACATGGTCTACGTCTATGAATTTTGGGCTACCTGGTGCGGACCCTGTATCGCAGCCATGCCGCACCTGTCGGACCTGGCCCGAAAATATAAAGGAAAAGCCCAGGTCGTTGGCGTAAATGTATGGGAAAAAACAAAAGACAAACCCTATGAATCGGCCATTCCAGAGGTAGAAAAATTTGTGGCTGCGAGCGGCGGGCGCATGGATTACAATGTGATCATGGACAATAATGCCCAGCATATGGGCAATAACTGGCTGCTTGCCGCCGGTCAGAAAGGAATTCCGGCCACGATCGTCATCAAAAATGGCATTATCCAATGGATTGGCCATCCGATCAAATTAGACGGGCCATTGGACAGTCTGGTTAATGGGACTTTTGATTTGGAAGCTTTTAAGCAGATTTATGCAAAAAGACAGCAGGCATCCAGCAAGCAGAATGCGCAAATGGACCGGATCTTCAAGGCCGTAAAAGATGCGGCAGATGCCGGAAATTTTGAGCAGCTGGCAAAAAGCATTGAAGAAGGGAGCAAGGAAATACCCTATCTGAAAGGCGCACTTCAATCCAGAATGTTTGAAGCACTATTGACAAAAAAGACACCTCAGGATGCTTTCAATTATGCCGAGGAGATGCTGAAGGAATCTCCGGGCTTCAAAACAAGCATTGCCATGATGGTTTTGGAACGGAATAACCTGGATAAAGGCAGCTATATGAAAGCCATCGAATGGCTGAAAAGCAGTCCGAGGACCAACTCCCTGCTACTTGACAAAATCGCAGATGGCTACGCTAAGATCGGCGACTCCAAAAATGCCATTGCCGCATTGGAAGAAGCCGTTGTGAAAGGACAGGAAGAGCTCAAAGATGAACGTTATAACGGCCGTGTCTTCGACTATACCGTAGAAGGGTATAAAACGAAAATACAAGCTTTAAAAAACAAGCAATAAAAGGCATCAGCAGATCACAAATTCGAAAAAGATGAAAAAATTACTCCTTTGGCTGTTGCTGGTATTGGCAGCACCAGCTATGGCCCAGCATTCCGGTGCCGATAAAACGAAAGTGCTTTTTGTAGGTTACGATCCCGCGAAGCCATTACCCGACATGAAACGTTCCGCTCCCGGTATGATGTCCGAAAAAGAATTTACTGCCGAGTACCCGGTGAGGATGCCCGCATTCAAAGCATTGCTGAGCCAATATTTTGCGGAAGTAAAGACGATGGACTGCAGAGATTGGAAACCAGAAGATTCAGCGCCTTATGACGTAACGATCTTCGATTTTCCGACTAGTGTCGTAGAGCCTGCAAAGCAGGAAAAGGATGAAAATGGGAAGGTAAACTATATATCAGCACGTTATCTTCCCGATGATTTCTCCAAACCAGTGGTCTTTATTGCGAGTACTGCCGACCAAATGGGCCGCAGGATAGGCCTTAAGCTGGACTGGCTCTGTTTGTGTCTTGATGCAGATGCCCATCACCTGAATTCGCAACATGCGATTTTCAAGGGGCCGCTGGAAGAAGTAGTACCTACGATGGCAACAAAGCAAACACCCGATGGGATTTTTCATTATGCTACAGGAGCCAATGTTCCAAAAGAGATCCCGATGTGGAGGGTGCAGAACACAGGTTACCTGGACGGTAAAGGAGCCAGAATTGGCCTGGTATCCCGGGGTAACAGGTTTTCCGAATCGCCCGATGCGGAAATGATCTCCAGCGGGGTATGCCAGAAAGATGTTGGTGCAGTGGCCCTGGGCCGTCACGGCAATTTCTTTCTCTGGGGTTTCGGTGCATCGCCGGCTGATATGACCGAGGAAGGCAAAAAGGTATTTGTAAATGCGGTAGCATATATGAAGCAGTTTGATGGAAAAACACCTATTGCCAGGAAATACAATGACCGTATGGCCACTACCGATGACGTACGGGAGACCATTGCCAACGTAACGAAAAAGAGTTATGACGATTACGTCTCACAGCTGAAAAATTTCAATGAAGAAAATGCAAAAGAAAATAAGCGGCTGAATGATAAGAAAGCAGCTGGGCAGGCGCTTAGTCCCGAAGAAGAAGCCAAACTGCCATACGTTGGGCGTGCCCAGGAAATCGATAGCTGGGAAACCTTTCTAAAGCGGCGCATGGGGAAACTTGCCGGTCGTTTTGGTAATGATGGCCCGGCGTTCCAGAAGTACCTGAGTGATAATTTTGATTATATCTACTGTGATCCCGATGGCTTTTTCGATTATTCCATTGACGAAGATGTGCAGCAGATCGGTGTACCCAACCACAGTGTGAAGCTACTGGAAACCTGTGTAAGTATGTTAAAGAAAAATGAGCGGCCGGAACTGGCGCTGAAAGTACTTAAAAGGTATACCGGAGAAGGCTTTTCGACTGCAAAGGACTGGAACGACTGGCTGACGAAAAACAAGAAAAAGCTGTTCTTTTCTGAAACCAACGGTTACAGGTTTATGGTAAATACCTACAGCAAATGAAGCAAATAATTGGATTGATTTTAGGGTTTGTGTTGACGGGACTGAGCTTAAGCGCTCAGTCCACATTTGACAAGAAGATATTGGATGCAGTAAAGCAACTGAAATGTGCTGAGCCATCAGATGAAGCGCCGGTGAGCCTAAATGCCGGTCTGGTAGCCGAGCAAGATAGTGTTGCCGTAGTTGTAAAAGTGCAATTGGCCGCTGGCTGGCACATCTATCAGTATGTACCGGCCAGTATGCCGTACATCGCTATGGATCATATCCTGAAAGTTCCGGAAGGGCTGAAGGCTGCCGGAAACTGGATGATCTCTCCGCCATTTCCATCGGCACAGGATAAGGGTGTATTGATTTATGAAAAACAAGCCTGGTTCATACATAAGATGCTCCGCACAGCAGGTTTGAAAAAAGATGCTGTTGTTAAGGCCGGTTTATATTATCAGACATGCGATCTGCGTCAATGTCTGCAGCCTGTAGAGGAGGTTTTTGATTTGAAAATAGCTGATGTATTTCCGAAGATATAGGGTTCAAGTCTTAGACTTGAACCTTTATATGGTTGATAAGGAAGAAGTTATTTCTGTCGAATACCCAGTTGCTGGACTTTTTGTAGTTTTTGTTTGCGCTGCTCTTCAGTTGAGTTTCTAATCATGGTTAGGTAGGAGACCCGAACAGGGCTTATGCCGCAAAATTTTAGGGTAGACTCTTTAAGTTGGTTGACGCTGGGTCTTCCGTAGACGAATCTGTAATACCAGGCGGGCTGATCGAGTGTGGTGATGATGCGGGCAGTTTTTCCTTTTAGCAGTTTGTCCCAGCGTACTGAGTTTTCGCGGTATTGAAAGGCAAATCCGGGCAGGAATAGGCGGTCAATGAAACCTTTCATTATGGCTGGCAAGCCGCCCCACCATACCGGATGGATCCAAACCAGGTGCTCTGCCCATAGGATTTCCTCCCAAGCCTTGAGGAGATCGGGTTCAAGGGGGCTGCGCTTTTGGTAGCCATGACTTAGGTTGGGGTCGAAGGCCAGGTCTGCGATGACAATTTCCCGAACCTCAGCAGTACTCTGTTCTGCAGCTTCTTTATAAGCTTTAGCTATCCCATAATTGAAAGCATCTTTGTTGGGATGCCCATTGATGATCAATATCTTTTTACTCATGCGTCTCTTTTGCTCAAAGATAACAGGGGCTTTTGAGCAGATTGAGGACATATGTCTAAAAGATTTCTTTCCTGATCCGGCTCAGGTGTCTCTGCGTGATGCCAAGATAAGATGCTAAATACTGCAGTGGTATCTGCTGGATATATTCCGGGTGTTTTTTCAATAGATTCTTATAGCGCTGGACAGCGTCGTACTTTTGAAGCTGGAATATGCGGTCTTCCAAGGCGATGTACTGTCCTTCTGCCATAACCTTCAGTAGTTTCATCCAGTTAGGGCTAGTTGCGGCCGTATTGTCAATAAGGCTTTTTGACAAGATTTCTATAGTTGCAGGTTGGAGGGCCTGGATGTTTTCCGAGCTTTTCGCCGCTGCAATAAAAGAAGAATAAGCTGTGAGGAGTTGTCCGGGAAAGGTGATGCAATAGCTGATCTCCTCGCTTTTTGAGGAGCAGAAAAATGTACGGAAGGTGCCCGAGCGCACAAAGCAAACTTCTTTGCAGGTTTGCCCTTCCTGTATAAAATAATCCGATTTACGGAGCGATTTAATTTTTACATGCGCGAGCGCCTGACTGATTTCATCGTCTGTTAAAATGCCGAAAGATGCTAGATATTTTGCAAACATAAGTCTCGTGTTGTAGGCAAAGAAAGGAAAAAAGTTATGTGATTTGTAAGTAACATCTTTTAATGGCGGGCTTCCATCTTATTTTCTTTAGAAAAACGAAATATAGATCAAATAGAATTAAAATATAGCTCAAATCTTAAGGGTATTGAGCTATATTTGACTTTTTATTGATCCATAAACGATTTTTATGAAAGACAATATTTCGACATTAATTATAGATTAACTTAAAGAGTATCCAGGCATTTGCAGACGGGAATAAACGAACAGCGAGAATTATCAGTAATTCAATACTTATTGCACATCAATATTGCCCTATATCATTTCGTACGGTAGATTCCGTTGACTATAAAAAAGCGATGCTGATTTTTTACGAGCAAAATAATATAGACGCGTTTAAACAGATCTTCATCAATCAATTTGAATTTGCTGTTAAAACATACTTTTAACGCTAAGTGGGAGAGTGTCATTAAAAGATGTTATTTGTATGATCCATATTTTTTTTCAAACCGAGCAAGGGTAAGGTAGGGGGTTATGGTACTTCACTGTATATTATCCAAAATAGGATTTATGCAAAGAGAAGAAATAGCCCAATTGGTACAACGTTATCTGAATGATACGGCTACAGCAGAAGAGCTGGAGCGGTTGAATCACTGGTATCAAAGCGCGAGCGAAGACAACCAGGTCTGGTTTGCTGAGGTACGCAATGAAGAAGCCTTGTTGAGGGTAGCTATGTATAGCCGGATTGCAAAGCAGTTGGGCATTGAAGAAGTTCCGGGGAATAGGGGAACAAGATTGTGGCCATGGATGGGCGTCGCTGCGGCGGCCGCCCTGGCTACAATTGCTTTTGGTCTGTGGTTTTTTACAGGTGATCGAGAGGCCCTGAAACAAGTTCAGGATGACGTGGTATGGAATGACATTGCTCCAGGAAAAAGTGGCGCGACCATAACCCTTTCTACTGGTAAGGTAATCCAACTTAGCGAAGCGAAGAAAGGCGTGATTGTAGACCCTACATCATTGACCTATGATGATGGAAGTAAGGGGACTGATTTCAGTCTGAAGACTGAAACCACCGTACAAATGACAGCGAGCACCGCCAATGGCCAAACCTATGAGTTCAGTCTCTCAGATGGCACGCATGTGTTTCTAAACTCTGAATCAAAAATTAAGTTTCCTGCACAATTTTCTGGGAAAGAGCGCAGAATTTTTCTCCAGGGCGAAGCGTACTTTGTGGTTAAGCACAATGAAAAGCAGCCATTCCGGGTAGAGAGTCAGGGGGCAGATGGCAAGAGCCAGGTGGTAGAAGATATCGGCACGGAGTTCAACATCAATGCCTATGCTGATGAAAGCAGCATTAAAACTACCCTGGTGGAAGGTGAGGCAGCCGTGTATGCGGGTGCGAGTCCGAAGAGCAATGCTGTAAGCCTAAAGCCTAACCACCAGGCCAGTTTTGCCAATGCCCGGGTAGCCATAAAAGCCATAGATCCGGAAGAAGCGATCGCCTGGAAGAATGGTGATTTTATCTTCAGGGACGAAAGCCTGGAAAACATCATGCAGCAAGTAGCGCGCTGGTATGATGTAGAAGTGGTGTACAGTGAGGAAAAACTGAAATCCATTAAACTCGGGGGATTTGTATCCAGGGACAAGCCGATATCGGCGGTGCTCCGGATGATGAGCCTGACCAAGCGTGTGAAATTTGAAGTAAAGGGAAAACAAATTAAAGTACTATCATCCTTATAAAGTAATCAACTAAACCGTAAACCAAACAACCAAAAAAGATGAAAGTACAGATACAAACCTAGGTAAGCAGCAAGGTGAAACAGAAAAAAGGCAGATAGTGTGGGGGTTTCGTCAATAGTGTCCAGTATTCGACGAAGTAAACTGTTCGCTTAATTCGTTTTAAATTGGCCATCTGGATTCAATCAAAGTGTTCGTTTGGTTTAATTTCCGCTTATTTTAAGGACT
>Ga0256410_1000670_pt1 | contig 30898 bp, 14 predicted proteins | sample PhyWR1_FD_185983 | JGI IMG/M metagenome (GOLD analysis project Ga0256410, IMG submission 185983) | Leaf surface microbial communities from wheat plants in UC Gill Tract Community Farm, Albany, California, United States - DLSL W.R1 | ecosystem: Host-associated > Plants > Phyllosphere >... | reverse complement strand
CCCGAGGATTTTCAATACGACTGACATGTGTTCTTGCAACACTGCGCCACGAATTGCACTCAAGCCAAGGAATGTCGAGATGGATATCGCGCGCCTAACGTCCCCATTGCCAGGCCCTCGCGGGCAGCGTGGCTTTACCTTGATCGAGATCATGGTGGTGGTGGTCATCCTCGGAATCCTCGCGGCAATGGTGGTGCCCAAGGTGCTTGATCGGCCGGACCAGGCACGGGCCACCGCAGCGAAACAGGATATCGGCGGGTTGATGCAGGCGTTGAAGCTCTATCGCCTGGACCACGGCACTTATCCGAGCATGAACCAGGGGTTGAAAGTCTTGGTGGAGCGCCCGGCGGATGCGAAAAACAGCAACTGGCGCGCTTACTTGGAGCGCTTGCCCAACGACCCTTGGGGCAAGCCCTATCATTACCTTAACCCAGGCGCCAACGGCGAAGTGGATGTGTTCTCGCTGGGCGCCGACGGCCAGCCGGATGGCGATGGCGTAAATGCCGATATCGGCTCCTGGCAGTTGTAAGGCCGGCCATGAAACGGTATTCGCCCCCAGCGGCGAAGCAGCGCGGCATGGCGATAATCAGCGCCTTGCTGATCGCCGCGGTGGTGGCGGTGCTGGCCGGTGCCATGCTCACGCGCCAGACCGTGTTCACCCGCAGCCTGGAAGCCGAGCAGTTGCGTATCCAGGGCCAGTGGCTGTTGCAGGGTGGCCTTGAACGCAGCCGCCAGATGCTCTGGGACGCGCGCCAGAAGGACGTGCTGACCCGCCTCGATCAACCCTGGGCGCGTGCCCAGGGTGGCGCATTTGAGGGGCGGATTGTGGACGAGCAGGGCAAGTTCAACCTGCGCAATCTGGTCAATCGCCAGCAGGTGGACAGCGAGCAATTGCAGAGTTTTGAGCGACTGTGCCGACTGATAGGTGTCGATCCGGCGGTGAGCCGGCGTATCAGCCAGCGGGTGATCGCCTCCTATGAACCGCCCGCCAAATACCCGATGCTGCGCAGCCTGGATGACTTGAGCGGGATCGAAGGCCTCGACCCCAACGTGTTGCAGCGCATGCAGGCCTATATCAGCGTGTTGCCCGGTCCTACCTGGGTCAACGGCAACACCGCCAGCGCCGAAGTACTCAGTGCGGTGGTGCCGCAGCTCAGCCTGTCCCAGGCCCATGGGCTGGTGGCCGAGCGTGACAGCGGGCATTGGTTTATCAACCGGGGGGATTTCGTCAATCGCCTGCGCTTGCCGCAGGTGGCGGTGGACGCGGTGCAGGTGGGCATTACCAGTGAGTGGTTTCGCCTGCAGGGCCAGGCTCGCCGTGAGCAGCGGCGGGTGACGGTTGATGCGTTGTTGCATCGCCCCGAAGACCGCGAGCCTCGGGTGATCTGGTCGCGGGTGGGCGTATGAAACGCTTGCGCATAGGCTTGCCGCCGCTTGATCAATTGACCGCTGAGAGCCAGGTCAAATTTGCCTGGCTGGACCGTGGTGTGGTGATTGAAGAGGGTTATGAAAGCTTGGCGCAGGTGGGTAGGAACCGTCAGGCAGTAGAGTGTTTTCTACACCCTCGCGACAGCCTGCTCACCAGCCTGGAGTTGCCGCCGCTGCCCGCCGCGAAAACCGCAGCCGCCGTGGCCTGCGCTGCGCAGGCGTTGATCTTGGGACCAATGGAACAGATGCAGGTGGCTCACGGCCCGCGCGAAAGCGATGGGCGTGTGCAGGTCGCCTGGGTGCCCAAGGTCGGGTTGGAGCGGCTCGCGCAGCTGCCACTCAAGCTGCGCGGCCTGTACCCGGCACCCTTCGCCTTGCCGGTGGGCGCCGCGGCGCTGGATGACGGCTATCTGTTGACGCGCGACAGCCTGCAACAAGGCGCGGTGCATCCGCTCGGCTTGCAGGCGCTGGATGTGCAACTGGTAGACGCGGCGCAGCGTTGGAGTGGGGGTGTTCCCCATTGGGGCTTGCACGGGCGTCTGCGGCAACCCTCGACCGTTGGATGGGGCAGGGCGCTCGCCTGTGTTGCGTTCGCCACCGCCCTTTGGACCCTCGGCCTCAACCTGTACGCCGCACGTCAGGTGGAGGAAGGCCAGCGACTCAAGGCCTTGATGAGCCAGCAGGTGCGCCAGGCATTTCCACAATTGCCGGTGGTGCTCAACCCTTTGCAACAAGCCCGACAACAGGTGGCCGCCCGCCAGACCGGCGCTGCCGCCGATCCAGGCCAACGCTTCACCAGCCTGTTGCAACTGGCTGGCAGCAACCTGCCGTTCATGGTGGGCAGTGTCGACAACCTGAGCTTTGAACAGGGCCGTTTGCACGTGGAATTGCTCGCCGACAGTCGTAACCCGACGGCCGAGGGTGAATGGCAGGCCGCACTGGCCCAGGCCGGCTTCACTGCCAGCCGCGATGGCCATGCCTGGACCCTTGGCCCGGCGCAGGCTGCGGAGCAACCCGTAGGTGCCGGCGATGAGTAACGTGCAGCGACTGCGCGGCCAGGCCCAAGTGTTCTGGAGCGGCCTGGCCCTGCGCGAGAAACGCCTGCTCGGCGGCGCCGGCCTGGTCCTGGCGAGCCTGCTGACCTGGCTGGTGCTGGTGCAGCCGGCGTTGAAGAAGATCGATTACTGGCAGGCCGAAATCCCCAAGCTACGTGCTCAGGCCGAAGCCTTGCAGGTGTTGTTGCAGGACGTCGCCGCGCCGAGGCAGGGCGACGAAACCGCGCTGCGTCAAGCCCTGGACAACGCCGGCTTGCACGGCCATTACCAGTTGCAGGCGCTGGAACCCGGCGGTTGGCGCCTGACCTTCGACAACGCCCCGGCCGAGGCGGTGCTGGGTTGGCTGCTGGGCAATGCCCGTTCGTTTTCCCTGGAGGTGTCCGAGGCGCGTTTGCAGCGTGCCGTCGATACCGTCGATAACTCGGCCGGCACTGTGTCCGGGACCGTTCGCATGGATCAGGCGCTTGGCGCTAAGGAAGCTTCATGAAGTGGTCAGTCCCGCCTTTCCGTATGGTTGCACCCCTGCTGGTACTGGCGTTGAGTGCGTGCAGCAATCCGTCAACTGCACCCTTGCTGGTGGACAGTGAACTCGGCCAACCCCTGGCCGACACGCGTCGTAGTGGCGAGACCGTGCTGGATCGCCAGAGTGAACCTGCACCTAAACCTCCCGTACAACACCGAGTCACCAACAGCGCACGTGGCCACGCCCCAGCGGTGGTCAAGGCACGCAACCCGCTGGGTGACCAGCCCGTACAGCTCAACTTTGTCGACGCGGATATCCAGGCGGTGGTGCGCGCACTGTCCCGTGCCACCGGCCAGCAATTTTTGGTGGACCCTCGCGTGAAGGGTAATCTCACCCTGGTCAGCGAAGGCCAGGTACCGGCGCATCAGGCCTATGACATGCTGCTGGCGGCGCTGCGCATGCAGGGCTTCAGCGTGGTCGATGTGGGGGGCGTCGCCCAGGTGGTGCCTGAGGCCGATGCCAAGCTGCTCGGCGGGCCGATCTACACGGCCGGCAGCAGCGGCATGCAGACGCGTACCTTCCGCCTGCAATATGAAAACGCAGTCAACCTGATCCCGGTGCTGCGTCCCATCGTGTCGCCGAACAACCCGATCAATGCCTACCCCGGCAATAACAGCATTGTCATCACCGATTACGCGGAAAACCTCGCACGTGTCGCGCAGATCATCAACGGCATCGACACCCCCAGCGCCATCGACACCGATGTGGTGAGGGTGCAGAACGGCATCGCCGTGGACATCGCCGCCATGGTCTCCGAGCTGCTGGAGACCCAGGGCGCCGACCAGACCCAGAAGATCAACGTGATCGGCGACCCACGTTCCAATTCGATCATCATCCGCTCCGGCAGCCCGGAGCGCACCGAGCTCGCGCGCAACCTGATCTACAAACTCGACAACGCCCAGAGCAATCCGAGCAACATGCACGTGGTGTACCTGCGCAACGCTCAGGCGGGCAAGTTGGCCCAGTCGCTGCGTGGGTTGCTGACCGGTGAAAGCGATTCCGGCGTCAGCGACGATGCCCGTGGCAAGCTCAGTGCCATGGGCGGCAATGGCAAAAACACCGAAGGTACGAGCAATGCGCAAAACAGCAGCGGCACGCCCACCGGCAGTGGCGTGCAGTCGGGTTATGGCCAGTCCACCGGTTCGACGACGGGCACCAGTGGTACCTCCCAGGATCAGGACACTTCGTTCAGTGCCGGTGGCGTGACAATCCAGGCCGACGCCACCACCAACACCCTGCTGATCTCCGCGCCGGACCCGTTGTACCGCAACCTGCGCGAAGTGATCGACATGCTCGATCAGCGCCGCGCCCAGGTGGTGATCGAAAGCTTGATCGTGGAGGTCGGCGAAGACGATGCCACCGAGTTCGGCGTGCAATGGCAGGCCGGCAACCTCGGTGGCAAGGGAGGGTTTGGCGGCGTCAACCTGGGGGGCAGCGGTGTGAACAGCACACCTACCAGCAAGACCAGCATCGACGTACTGCCCAAGGGCCTGAACGTGGGCCTGGTCGATGGCACCGTGGATATTCCCGGCATCGGCAAGGTGCTCGACCTCAAGGTGTTGGCCCGCGCGTTGAAGAGCAAGGGCGGTACCAACGTGCTGTCCACGCCCAACCTGCTGACCCTGGATAACGAGGCCGCAAGCATTTTTGTAGGGCAGACGATTCCGTTCGTCACCGGCAGTTATGTGACCGGCGGCGGGGGCACGAGCAACAACCCGTTCCAGACCGTGCAACGTGAAGAGGTGGGGCTCAAGTTGAATGTGCGGCCGCAGATTTCCGAGGGCGGTACGGTGAAGCTGGATATTTACCAGGAGGTCAGCACCGTGGATGAGCGGGCTTCGGTAACGGCGGGGACGGTGACCAATAAGCGCGCTATCGATACCAGTATTTTGTTGGATGACGGGCAGATCATGGTGCTTGGCGGGTTGCTGCAGGATGGGTATAGCCAGAGTAATGACGCGGTGCCGTGGTTATCGGATATTCCGGGGTTGGGGGCGTTGTTTCGTAATGAGAAGCGCAGTGTGAGCAAGACCAACCTGATGGTGTTTTTGCGGCCTTACATTATTCGGGACAGTGGGGCGGGGCGCAGTATTACGTTGAACCGGTATGAGTTTATGCGCCGGGCGCAGGGTGCGTTGCAGCCGGAGCATAGTTGGGCGATGCCGGATGTGCAGGCGCCGCAGTTGCCTTCGGTGGAGAAGGCGATTCCTGGGCAGCAGGGGCCTCGGGCGGTGATAAGGGCGGTGCCGCAGTGAGCGCCGGGTACATATGCGTTGCTGCGAGGTGGGCGCTGGCTTGCCTGCGATGGCATCAACGCGGTGTTTCTGATGGACCGAGGTGCCTGCATCGCAGGCAAGCCAGCTCCCACAGAAAAGCAATCTGCGGTACACAAAAAACTGCTTTTGATTTTAGGCGCACCGTCAAACACGCTGGCCGGAATTCGGCAGGGGTTACGGGCACATCGAGTCTAGGCGAGGTGCCGAGTGTTGGAGCAGGAGCCCTTTGCTTACTGTGGGGCTTTTCCACAGTGACCCGCCGTGAGGGCGGAACCCTAAGCCGCCGTTACCGCAGCAACGGATATGTACACCCCTCCAAAGGGCAAACCCAATGAGCCTATTGCCGTACGCCTGGGCCAAATCCCAACGCATCCTCCTGCGCCCCGGCGACCAAGGCATGCTACTGACGGTTTGCCCCTCAACCCCCGGCTGGTCGATCAGCGAAGTCCACCGCCAATTCGGCCAAACCCACCTCGAACAAGTACGCGATGACGAACTCGACGGCCTGCTCACCAGTGCCTACGCCGACACTGGTAGCGCCGCCGCCGTCGTCGGCGCGGCTGAAAACGAGGTAGACCTCGACCGCCTGATGCAAGATATGCCCGAGATCACCGACCTGCTCGACACCCAGGACGGCGCGCCAGTCATCCGCATGATCAACGCCTTGCTCACCCAGGCCGCCCGCGACGAGGCCAGCGACATCCACATCGAACCCTACGAAACCCACTCCGTAGTGCGCTACCGCGTCGACGGCACCCTGCGTGACGTGGTGTCGCCACGCAAGGCGTTGCATGGCGCGCTCGTGTCACGGATCAAGATCATGGCCCAGCTCGATATTGCCGAAAAACGCCTGCCCCAAGACGGTCGTATTGCCCTGCGCGTGGCCGGGCGGCCCATCGACATTCGGGTGTCCACGGTGCCCACCGGCCATGGCGAAAGAGTCGTCATGCGCCTGCTGGACAAACAAGCCGGGCGCCTGCAATTGGAGACCCTGGGCATGGCGCCGCAATTGCTGGCACGCCTGGATACGCTGATCCGCCAACCCCACGGCATCGTGCTGGTCACCGGCCCCACCGGCAGCGGCAAGACCACCAGCCTGTATGCCGCCCTGGCGCGGCTGGACGCGAGCACCAGCAATATCCTTACCGTGGAAGACCCGGTGGAGTACGACCTGCCGGGTATCAGCCAGATCCAGGTCAACGCCAAGATCGACATGACCTTCGGCCTGGCCCTGCGGGCGATCCTGCGCCAGGACCCGGACATCATCATGATCGGCGAAATCCGTGACCTGGAGACCGCACAAATCGCTGTGCAGGCATCACTCACAGGTCACTTGGTGCTGGCGACCTTGCACACCAACGATGCGGTGTCGGCGGTCAACCGGCTGATTGATATGGGTGTCGAACCGTTCCTGTTGGCGTCATCGTTGCTCGGCGTGTTGGCCCAGCGCCTGGTGCGGCGCCTGTGCCCGCACTGCAAGCAGGAAGACCCGTCCGCTCCCGGTACTTGGCGCCCTGTGGGCTGCGCACAGTGCAACCAGATCGGCTATAGCGGCCGTACCGGGATCCATGAGTTGTTCTGCGTCGACGACGATGTACGCAGCCTGATCCACCAGGGCGCCAACGAGCAGGACCTGCGCCTGGCCGCCCGTCGCGCCGGGATGTTCAGCATGCGTGAAGACGGCGAGCGCTGGGTGCACAGCGGCGCCACCGCGCCGGAAGAAATCCTGCGTGTGACACGGGACGCCTGATGAATCGCTATCGCTATGAGGCCGCCGATGCCAACGGCAACGTCGAGGCCGGGCATGTGGAGGCCGACAGCCAGAGCGCGGCGTTTGCCAACTTGCGTAGCCGAGGCTTGACGGCGTTGCTGGTGCAGATCGAGGGTAATCAGCAAGCCGCGGCCGGCAGCAGCCTGTTCACTGCCAAGCTGTCGGACAACGACCTGGCCTGGGCCACGCGGCAACTCGCAAGCCTGTTGGGCGCGAGCCTGCCGTTGGAAGCCGCGTTGAGTGCCACGGTGGAGCAGGCCGAGAAAAAACATATCGCCCAGACCTTGAGCGCGGTGCGCGCCGATGTGCGCGGTGGCATGCGCCTGGCGGATGCGTTGGCGGCGCGGCCACGGGATTTTCCGTCGATTTATCGCGCGCTGATTGCGGCGGGGGAGGAGTCCGGCGACCTGGCCCAGGTGATGGAACGCCTGGCCGACTACATCGAAGAACGCAACAACCTGCGCGGCAAGATCCTCACCGCGTTTATCTATCCTGGCGTGGTGGGGTTGGTGTCCATTGGCATTGTGATTTTCCTGTTGAGCTATGTGGTGCCGCAGGTGGTCAGTGCGTTCTCCCAGGCGCGCCAGGATTTGCCCGGGTTGACCCTGGCGATGCTCAATGCCAGCGATTTCGTCCGCGCCTGGGGTGGGTTGTGTTTTGCCGGGATGGTCGGTGGTTTCTGGAGCTGGCGCCTGTATTTGCGCAACCCGGTGGCACGTTTGAGTTGGCATAGCCGGGTGTTGCGCTTGCCGCTGATCGGGCGTTTCGTGCTGGGCCTGAACACTGCGCGGTTCGCCTCGACCCTGGCGATTCTCGGCGGTGCCGGGGTGCCGCTGTTGCGCGCCCTGGAAGCGGCGCGGCAGACCCTGTCCAATGATCGCCTGAGCCAATGTGTCAACGACGCCACCGCCAAGGTGCGCGAAGGCGTCAACCTGGCCCCAGCGCTGGCGGTGGAAAAGGTGTTCCCGCCGGTGTTGATCCACCTGATCGCCAGCGGTGAAAAGACCGGCGCGTTGCCGCCGATGCTGGAGCGTGCGGCGCAGACCCTGTCGCGGGATATCGAGCGCCGGGCCATGGGCATGACCGCGTTGCTGGAGCCGTTAATGATTGTGGTAATGGGCGCCGTGGTGTTGGTGATCGTCATGGCGGTGCTGTTGCCGATCATTGAAATAAACCAGCTGGTCACCTAGCTCACCCGACCGACCTCGGGTGCCTTGTAGCGTCACATTTTCACACCCTGCGCGGGCTCCAGCCACGCCTGCTGAAACCTCGCTGTCACCTGCGCCCAAACCGCTCGAAACCGTGACCAAAACACCCGAGAATCTTTTTAAAAATCAAGGCGTTCCTCCCGAGGTTTTTTCCCATAACCGTCATCGGAAACTGCGACTTTCTCTCCCATGGTTTTACCCCTGGCCACCCCCGTAGCTACCCCAGGTAGTTCAGGCTCGGGACCGAAGCCATGGCGTCATGCAAGAGCCCTCTACCCCAAACGTACAAACACGACGAAAGGAGATTCTTCATGTTTAAGCGCAACGTTCTCGCGGTATCCGTGACCCTCGCCGCACTGTGCTCGGCCCAGGCTGCAATGGCAGACATCAACGGCGGCGGCGCGACTCTGCCACAGCCGCTGTATCAAACCGCTGGCGTACTCACCACTGGCTTCGCTCCGTACATCGGTGTGGGCAGCGGCAACGGCAAATCGGCGTTCCTGAACAATGACTACACCAAGTTCGTGGCTGGCGTGACCAACAAGAACGTGCACTGGGCTGGCAGCGACTCGAAGCTGAGCGCCACTGAGCTGTCGACCTATGCGTCCACCAAGCAACCTGCCTGGGGCAAGCTGATCCAGGTGCCTTCGGTAGCCACTTCGGTTGCCATTCCGTTCAACAAGGCAGGCACCAACGCGGTTGACCTGAGCGTTGACCAACTGTGTGGTGTGTTCTCCGGTCGTTTGACCACTTGGAACCAGATCACCAACTCCGGCCGCACTGGCCCGATTGCCCTGGTGTATCGCAGCGAGTCCAGCGGCACCACTGAACTGTTCACACGCTTCCTGAATGCCAAATGCACCGAAGCCCAACCTTTCGCTGTGACCACCACCTTCTCTTCAAGCTACGGCGGTGGTCTGCCATCGACGGCGGTGGCCGCCACTGGCAGCCAGGGCGTGATGGATGCATTGAACGCCGTTGAAGGCCGTATCACCTACATGAGCCCGGATTACGCGGCGACCACCCTGGCCGGTCTGGATGACGCCACCAAAGTCGCCAAGGTTGGCGGTGTTTCCCCTGCACCTGCCAACGTCTCGGCTGCAATCGGCCTGGTTCCAGCGCCAACCGAAGCCCGCGCTGATGGCTCGTTCATCGACGCTACCAACCCGGACAACTGGGTGCCGGTGTTTGCTGCCACTGCAAGCGGCCCAGCCACCTTCGCTTACCCCTCCAGCGGCTACCCGATCCTGGGCTTCACTAACCTGATCTTCAGCCAGTGCTACGCCGACGCTACCCAGACCACCCAAGTGCGCAGCTTCTTCGCTCGTCACTACGGTGCTTTCGGTAACAACGACACCGCCATCAGCAACAACCGCTTCGTACCGCTGCCAGCCAACTGGAAAAAAGCCGTGCGTGACACCTTCGCCACAGCTTCCAACGCTCAAGGCATCGGCAACACCAGCGTCTGCAACGCCATCGGTCGTCCGCTGTAACCCAAGCTTCCACGACCCGCACTACCGATCAGCAACGGCCTGTGCCGTTGCTGATTTTTTTGCGTTAACAGCCCTGCATGAACTTTCCATGACAGAAGTTCAGTCCCGCGCCTTGCCAACCGCCTAACCCTCATACGTGAGGCTGTCTTGCTCCCAGGCGATAACAAAGAAGGAAGAGTCCCGATGGTCCGCTGCAAAACACCGGTTAACCTCAAAGCCCCAGTGACCGTCCTGCGCCTCAAGCCTTTGGCGCAGGCCATCGCCTTGTTGATGGTGGCCGGTAATGCCCAGGCGGCTACGGCGTTCAGTTCCGGCTGGTTTGCCGACAAGGGCGCTTCCCAGGCGAGCACGGCCGCGCGGACCGGTGCCGGCCAGGTGCCCGGAATTCCTTCGCTGAACCAGCAGGCACAGGCCAAGCAGCAGTTGGCGCGTTCCATCAGCACGTTGAACACCAGCGTCGCGGCGATTGCGGCTCAGCAGGCGGCGCAAGCGGCGGGGCGTCAGGCAGCGTTCGGTCAGGTCTCGAACATCCCAGACGGTTTGGGCAAGGGCGGCCTGCAGGTCGATAACAGCCTGACCCAGGGCTGGACCAACGCCAAGGGCCCGATCCAGAGCCAATCCGGCGGCAAGACCACGGTGACCATCGAGCAGACGGCCGACAAGGCGATCCTCAACTGGGAAACCTTCAACGTCGGGCGCAATACCACCGTCGATTTCCAGCAGCAGTCCACTTGGGCAGTGCTCAACCGCGTCAATGACCCGAATGCGCGGCCCAGCGAAATTCAAGGCCAGATCAACGGCGCCGGCACGGTGATGATCATGAACCGTAACGGTGTGGTCTTCAGCGGCACCAGCCAGGTCAACGTGCGTAACCTGGTGGCGGCGGCCGCGACCATGACTGACGACCAGTTCACCCAGCGCGGGCTGTACGTCGACACCAATGGTACTCAGCCCACGTTCACCGACGCGGCGGGCAAGGTTGAAGTACAGCGCGGCGCGCTGATCCAGACGCACACTGCCGCTACCTCCACGGACTCAGGCGGCTATGCCTTGTTGCTGGGCAGCGAAGTGGAAAACGCCGGGACTATCATCACTGCCAAGGGCCAGGCCACCCTGGCGGCCGGCGACAGCTTTTACATTCGCAAGGGCGTCGGTACGGCGGGCAACGACCGCTCCACCACCCGTGGCAACGAAGTGGCGACCAGCCTCAAGGCCGGCAGCACCGCGGGGAACGTCACCAACAGCGGCCTGATCATGGCCTCCACCGGCGACATCACCCTGACCGGCCACCAGGTGCAACAAAACGGCGTGGCCCTGGCCAGCACCTCGGTGGATACACGCGGCACGATTCACTTGCTCAACGCCGCCAGCGACACCCGCGGCAGCGTGACCCTGGGCGAAGGCAGCACCACCGCGGTCCTGCTCGACGCCAGCGGCAGCACGGCCCTCAACAGCCAGAAAGACAACGGTCTGATCAAGCTCGACGGCACGCCCGCCAACCTGATCACCGGGCAGTTCAATAACCTCAGTGCTGTGGTTGACCGTACCGATCAGTCGCGCATCGAGATTGTCAGCGGCGGCACCGTGGACTTCCAAAAGGGCTCGATCACGTTGGCCACCGGCGGCCAGGTAGCGGTCAGCGCCGGCCAGCGCAGCCTGGTGCGCGATGGCGCGATGATCGACGTGTCGGGTGCCATCGGCGTCAAGGTGGCGATGGAGTCCAACGCCATCAAGATCAACGTGCAGGGCAATGAGCAGCGCGATGCGCCGGTCAACCGCGACGGTGGGCAACTGATCAACAATGATGTGTGGGTCGATCTGCGCGAGCTGGTGTTCGTGCCGGCCGGCACCAACGGCTACGCCACCGACCGTTGGTACACGGCCGGCGGCTTGCTGGAAGTGGGCGGCTACCTCGGCACCCAGGGCCACTCGGTGGGCGAATGGATGGCCCAGGGCGGCACCGTGACCTTTACCGGCAAGGAGGCGGTGACCCAAAAGGGCGCGCAGATCAACCTGTCGGGCGGCACCGTGGATGTGCAGGCTGGTTACATTCAGCAGACCTGGCTCAAGGGCCCGGATGGCCGCTTGTATGAGGTGTCGAAAGCGCCGGGCGACATTCTCTACTCCGGTTTCTACAAGGGCTATGAAGACACCAGCGTCCGCTGGGGCCAGACCGAGTCTTACTACAACCCGCTGATCGCTCCCCAACGCCGCTATGAAGCCGGTTACACCGTGGGCCGCGATGCCGGCAAGCTGGTCATCGGTACCTCCAGCGCAGTACTGGAAGGCCAGGTGATCAGTGATGTGTTCCAGGGTGATCGCCAGACCCAGGCACCGACGATCAACCTCGACGGCTACCAGCAATCCCAGAAAGCCAGGGCCCAGCGTGCGCAACTGATCATTGGCCAATACATTCCGGTCTACAACAAAACCACCGGCACGCTGCGCTATGCCCTGAGCGGTACGTCCGACCAGGTGCTGATCGACAGCAACACGCAGAAAATCGCCGACGGCCTGGACCTGGGCACTGTGCTGCCGTCCGATCGCCAGGGCAAGATCCTGCTCGACAGCGATCAGCTCAATGGCGCCCGGTTGGGCGCGGTCAAAGTCGCTGCCAAGCAACAGGTGAACGTCAATGGGGCGCTCAGCGTGGCGGACGGTGGCGATATCACCTTGTTCGGGCCGGGTGTGCAGATCAATGCCAACCTCACCGCCCACGGCGGCAGTGTCAACGCCGGCAACATCCTCAGCCAGGTCGACCCGCTCAAGGCCGGCGAGGTGACGGACACGATCCTGGCCGGTGGTTCGAATGTGAACGTCGCCGCCGGCGTCAAACTGGACACCAGCGGTCGCTGGAATAACCTGGCCCTGGACCCGGCCGCCAGCGCAGGTGTGGCCTATGTGAACGGCGGCAAGGTATCCCTGCGCAGTGCCAGCAATGTGAACCTGGCCGCCGGCAGTGTCGTGGATGCGTCTTCCGGGGGCACCCTCGGCGTGGATGGCAAACTCACGGGCGGCAAGGGCGGCAATGTGACCCTAGGCGCCCTGGGTGCCCTGGCCTTGGAGGGTGACGTGCGCGGCTATGGCGTCAACGGCGGCGGCACCCTGGCGTTGCAGGCGCATAAAGTACAGATCGGCGAAAGCACCAATGCGGTGGGCAGCGACACCCTGAAACTGGCCGGTGATTTCTTCAACAAGGGCTTCTCGGCCTACGACATTACCGGCAATGAAGGGCTGATCGTCACCGACGGTACTCAGGTCGACGTCAGCCTGCCGGTCTTTCGATTAGGCGCACAGGCCTCGGGTATGCCAACCGGTAGCGATCCTGCCACCGCACTGGAACGCTGGACGCCGCCGCTGTATCAGGAAGACGCTGCCAAAGGCGTGCTGACCCAACGCCGGGGCGCCGGTGTGAGCCTCACCGCCGGCCATGTCAATTCCACCGCCGCGCAATTGGCGACCACGGCGCTCACCGTCGGCCAGGGCGCGGTGATCCATGTGGACCCCGGCCAGGCGATCAACCTGCGCAGCGTCGGCCAATTGACGATGGACGGCACGCTCAATGCCTGGGGCGGCAACGTGAGCCTGGGCGGCTTGACGACGGGCGCCTCTGAAGCGGTGAATGCCATCGGCCATGGCCGCTCGATCTGGGTCGGCGAGCAGGCGGTGATCGACGTCTCGGCACGGGCTGCGACGGCGGTGGACAACCGTGGGCGCACTTATGGCCTGGTGCGCGACGGCGGCAGCCTCAACATTGGCGGCACGTTCGACCTGAACACCGGCCTGGCCAAGGCCAGTGATTTGTTCGTGGTGGTGCGTAACGGCGCGCGCCTGGAGGCCTCCGGCACCCAAGCCCTGATAAACGTGCCGGGGCAAGGCGCTGTGCAAGCGGCCAGCAATGGCGGCAGCATCACGCTGGCGTCCAATAACGGCTTGTACCTAGAGGGCAGTTTTGTCGCCAGGGCCGGGGGCGCCGGTGCGGCGGGCGGTAGTCTCAACGTGGCGTTGGACACCCCGTATTACCAGAAGGCATCTGTCACCGATCGCGTCCTCAAGGTGCGTGAACTGGTGTTGGGTCAGGCGCATCAACCGACGGCGCTGGCTGGCACTGCTGAAGACGCTGCCGCGAGCCTGGCGTATGGGCAGGGGCGGTTGGGTGTGGATCAAGTCAGCGCGGGTGGTTTCGATAACCTGGCGCTGTTGAGCAACGGCCTGTTGAGCTTTGACGGTGACGTTACCTTGAACATGGGCCAGAGCCTGCGCCTGTACAGCCGTGGATACGGCCTCAGCGACAATGCAGCAGGCAACTCGCGCATCAACCTGTCCGCGCCGCACCTGCTGTTGGCGGGTTTCCTCGCACCTGAAGAGACGGGCAAAGACCTCTATGTGCGACCGGTGCCGGTGCTGCCGGCCCCGTCCCAGCAGGCAACCGAGGCGCAATTGACGGCCACCGGCAGCCTGATCGACGTGCGCGGCAATGTCATCTTCGGTAACCGCAGCCACGTGTTTCGGGCGGACAACAGCCAGGCCAGCCTTGAGCGTCGGGGCTTCGACCAGGTCAACCTGACCAGCCAGGGCGACCTGCGCTTTCTCGCCGGTGCGGCCGAGAATGACATCATTACCGGTGTCAGCACGCAGTTGCTGACCCAGGGCGATATGACCTTGCGCGCCGCGCAACTGTACCCGGCCACTGAAGTCAGTGCCCGCGTCATCGCCGGCTACCGGGGGCAGTCGACCACCACCTCCCTTGACCTGGATTTTGATCCCTTGCGTACGCTGACCATCGGTCGCGTGGGCAGTGCCGACGCGCCTATCCCTTATTCGGCGTTCGGCCGCCTGCAACTGGGCGCGGCCACGGTGCGCCAAGGTGGCGTGGTGCGCGCGCCCCTGGGGTTGATCGATATCGGCAGCATGGGCAGCAGCGTTGTGCAACTGTTGCCAGGCAGCCTGACGTCGGTGAGTGGCAAAGGCCTGGTGCTGCCCTATGGCGGAACGCTGGACGGCCAGGTCTACAAATACAACGGCAAGACGGTGAAATTTATCGGTCAGGGGGGCGTGGTCACTCGCGAAGGTGACCTGAATGTCGGGGTCATCCTCGGTGGCAAGACGATCAGTGTGTTGCCTGACGCCACGTTAGACTTGTCCGGCGGAGGCGATTTGCTGGGTGCCGGCTTTGTTTCAGGGCGCGGTGGTTCCACGGATGCGCGCTACAACCCGTTGGTGCAGTTTGGTGCCAATGGCGGGTTCGTGCTGCCGGGGCTGTCCACCAACCCGATCTATGCGATTGTGCCGGGGATCCAGCCAGGCGCCGCGCCGGTCGCGGCGGAGGGCGGGGCCGTGACGCCGTTGGTCGGCCAGCAGATCACCATCGGCGCCGGTGTGCCCGGTTTACCGGCGGGCACTTACACGCTGATGCCGTCGACCTACGCGTTGATGCCAGGTGCCTTCCGCGTCGAGATCAATGGCCTGGCCGGGCAGGGCAGCGGGACCGCGACCACCTTGATGCGCAACGGTTCGTGGGCCACTTCCGGGCACCTGTCGATCGCCCATACCGGGATCAGCAACAGCGTGGCCAGCCAATTGACCCTGACCTCGGCCGACACCCTGCGCCGCTATTCCGACTACAACGAAACCCGTTACGCCCAGTTCGCCAGGGCCGATGCGGCCAGGTTGGGCGTGCCACGGCCGATGCTGGAGGCCGATGCGAAGACCTTGAAACTGGCCCTGCGTCCGGGAGACGGCGCCGAGGCCTTCTCGTTCCAGGGCATCGGGCGCTTCGGGGCCGCATCGGGAGGGTATGGCGGCACGGTGGCAGTGATCGACCGCAGTACCCAAGGGATCGAAGTGGTCGGCGCGGGGCAGTCGGCGACAGCCGGGTTCGCCGGCATCACCTTCAACGCCGACAGCCTGAATGCGCTGGGGGCTTCGCGGTTGGTGGTGGGTGGAATGACGGTTGTGGAGTACGGCCAGTCCGGGAACTTCATTTACCTGGCGAACGGGGTCAATCGCGCCGATAGCAACGTGATCTTGCGAAATGGCGCAACCCTTGCGGCACCGGAAGTGTTCCTGGTGAGTAACACCGGCTCGATCATCGTGGCGCAGGGGGCTTCGATCAACACCCTGGGGCGCGGTAATGCCAGCTACGATGCCCGTGACGGCTATATCTACCAGGTGGCCAACACGCTGGCGGTGTCCAATGGCCTGCTCAACGTGATCAGTGCGCCCAAGGTGGGCAGTGTGATCAGCCAGGGGATCAATATCGGTGCCTGCAGCGGTGGGGTGTGCGGTGGCCAGACCGGGCTGTACTCCAACGGCAGCATCGTGGCCCTGACCGACAGCACCTTCCAGCTCGGCGAACAGGTGCGTTACGGCACCCGTCACCTGAACCTGGGCGTGAGCACCCTCAATCTGGGCAGCGCCGAAGCCCTGGCCGCAGCGGCGGCGGCGAATCGCTTGCCGACCGGGCTGACGCTCAGCCAGGCACTGCTGGATCGATTGCTGCGCGGCGATACGCAGTTCGGCGCCCCGGCGCTGGAAACCCTGCAGCTCTCGGCCCGCGACGGATTCAACTTCTACGGTAATGCGGTACTCGACACCTATGACCCGCTCACCGGCAAATCGCTGCTGAGCAACCTGATGCTATCCACCCCGGCCCTGTACGGCGCCGGGGGGGCCAACGACGTGGCGTCGATCCACACCGCCAACCTGATCTGGCTGGGCGCGATCACGGCGCCGGGCGCGGTGGTAGCGGGTGGCGCGGGCACCGGCAGCGGGCGCCTGGACGTCAACGCCGAACGGATCGAGTTCGGTTATGGCGCCTTTGGCCAGCCGAGCAACGTGAAAAGCTTCGACCGTCTGGCCCTGGGCTTTGCCAATGTCACTCTCAACGCCAGCGAGCGCATCACGGCCAACCATAAGGGCAGCCTGTCGGTGTATCAGCGCCAGGGCGCGTATGACCCGGTCAGCGGCTTTCAGTACAGCGGCGGCAACCTGACCATTCGTACGCCGTTGATGACCGGTGAAGCCGGCTCGGTGAACGTGATCAAGGCGGGCGGTGCGATTGATATCGGCGCGTCCGCCGGCCCGCGTGGCACGGCCAGCGGCCAGGGTGCCGAGCTGTCGCTGCAAGGCGAGAGCATTCGGGTGGCCAGTGCGGTGGTGCTGCCCAGCGGCAAAGTCAGCCTCAGCGCCCGTGGCGATGTGGTGTTGACCGACGACGCCTTGATCGACGTGGCCGGTCGCGCCATCCCCTTCAACGACGTGACCCAATACGGCTGGGGCGGCGACGTGCTGCTGGACAGCCGCAGCGGCAATATTCTGCAGGCGGCGGGATCGACCATCGACCTGTCCGCCAAGCACAACCAGGCCGGTAAGCTGCGCGCTGTGGCAACGGACGCGGCCGGGGGCATCGTCGACCTGCAAGGCAAGATCCTCGGCAGCAGCAGCGGCCACTACCTGGCCGGCGGCACCTCAATACCGTACCTGGCCGGCACCGTGGAAATCCAGGCGCAACGCCTGGGCAGCAGCGGCGCCCTCGACCAACAGTTCGCCGACCTCAACCAGCGCCTCAACAACGGCGAAGTCTTCGGTGCGCGCAGTTTCCAGCTCAAGCAGGGTGACCTGACCATCGGCAACGGGCTCAAGGCCGGCACCATCAGTGTGTCGGTGGACAATGGCAGCCTGCGCGTCAAAGGTCTGGTGGACGCCAGCGGCGAGCGGGTCGGCAGCATCAACCTGGCCGGCAAAAATGGCCTGACCCTGGACAGCACGGCGGTACTCGACGCCCATGGCAGCAAGCTGCGGGTGGACAGCTACGGCAAGATCATCGACGCGCCGAACCGCGCCAGTGTGGTATTGGGGTCGGGCACCGGCCAACTGACCCTGGCCGATGGCGTGCGCATCGACCTGCGCCATGGCACCGACGGCGCGGCGGGCAACGATGGGCGCAATCGCGGCACCCTGGCGCTGAACGCGCCTCGGTTGTTCAACCCGGACGGCAGCAGCAATGACATCAATATCGATGCCAGCGGGCGCCTGATTGTCCAGGGCGCACGCTCGATAACCCTCAACGGCATGGCCACCTACGACGATGCGCCGGAAAAAACCGACCCGACCGCCAGCGGCAGACCGTATCAGGAGATCACCCAGGGTTACCTGGATGGCAAGCACGCCTTGAGCGAGGCGTTTATCAATGCGGCGAAGAGCAACCTGAACTTGCTGAACAACAAGCTCGCCGGGTTGAACAACGCCACTTATGCCGATGCCTTCCATCTGCGTCCTGGCGTGGAAATCGTCAGCAAGACCCCGGACGGCGATTTGGTGGTGCAGGGTGATCTGGACCTGTCCGGCTACCGCTATGCCAGCCTCAACCCCAATAGTCAGAAGGACAACTCTATTTATGGTTCCGGCGAGTCCGGCAGCCTGACCCTGCGCGCCGGCGGCGACCTGAATATCTACGGCAGCATCAACGACGGCTTCGCCAAGCCGCCGGTGTCCGAGGATGACAAAGGCTGGGTGCTGTTGCCGGGTGTCGATTTCAGTGGTGGGAATATCGTGGTGCCGGGCAACGGTGTGACCCTGGCGGACGGCACCGCCTTCCCGGCCGGAGCCACGCTTAACTACGACTTGCCGATCAAAGGCTTGACGGTGGCTGCCGGCACGCGCTTGCCGGTCGTCGCGACATTGGCCCAGGACCTGGTGCTGCCCGCTGGCAGCGTGTTGTCGGCCGATGTGCGCGATGGCAGCGGTAACCTGCTGTTCGCCGCCGGCACCTTGCTCAGCCAGGCGCAAACCCTGGTGGCGGGCACACAACTGGGCGCCGGCATGCTGTTGACCGAGGGCACCCGCCTGCAAGCCATGACCTGGCCTAAAGGGGTGCCGTTGCCCACCGTGCACGGTGCAACGCTGGCCAATAACAGCGTATTGCTCAGCGGCAACAAGGCCTTGCCAAAAGGCGGGTTGATCCCCGCCGGCACCGATGTGAAGTTGCCCAACGGGGCGACGTCGGTGCAATTGCGCGTCGGCGTTTCCGGCGCCGCCGGCCAGGTATGGGCGATCTCGCCGATGCTGGCTGAAGGTACTCAATCGTGGTCGTTGCGTCTGGTGGCAGGCGCCGACACCGAGGCGGCTGACAGCCGTATCCTGCAAGCCCATCCGCGCAGTGGTGAGATCCACTTGGCGGATAACCACTACGGCATGTTCGCCAAGGAAATGCCGGCCAAAGGTGTGCAGACCTGGACCGCCCAGGCAGTGATTGATATGGGATTTGCCGGGGTGGTCGTTAAGGAGGGCGACCCGATTGACCAGGCGGTACTCGACGGCTTCGGGTTGGGTTCAATCGAGGACTTCTGTGCCGCAACGCCGGAGTACTGCAAGCCCAAGGTGACGTATGTGTTTACTCAATATGCCGCGGATGATTTGGCCAATAATGGGATCAACGTCGTCGTCGGCACCGAAATGACCGATGCTTTTTTCCAGAGTATCGGTTACCCCTCGGTTGAGGAGGTGTGTGCCACTGCTCCGGACTATTGCCTGCTGAAGGCAGACAAGGAATACGCCGCCGTACCCTCAAGCACGCGATTTAGCGTCATCCGCACCGGCACAGGTGACCTTGAGCTGTTGAGTGCGGGCAGCCTGAGCATGGATTCGTTGTACGGCGTCTACACGGCCGGCACCTCGTCGACCGGCACCTTTGCCGGCGACCCTTACAACCTGCCCAAGGCGAAGCCGGCAGGCGCTGACCCTGCGGCCAAAACCGTGCTGAATGACACCGGCAGTTTCTTTGAAAAGTTCGTCAATGGTTCGCCCACCAGCATCTACCGTGCCTGGTACCCGGGGGCCGGGGGCAACCTGACGCTGACTGTCGGCGGCGACCTGACCGGCAACATCACCAGCGTCACCGGTTTGAACCCTGCGCGACCCAACCCACGGGATGCCGGCGTGGACTCGGCGGCCGTCGGCAACTGGTTGTGGCGCCAGGGCAGCAGCGACGTGGCGACAGGCGGGCAAGCCCAGCCGACGGCGTGGTGGATCAATTTCGGCAGTTACACCGCGACGACGGCGGCGGACAAACTGCTCGGCTTTACCGGCTTCGGTGCCCTCGGCGGCGGGAACGTGGATGTCGATGTCAGCGGCAACGCCGGCGTATTGAACACGCTGGGCTACAGCACCCAACATGTCGAGGCGAACCCGCATAGCCAGGGCCTGGTGCTGGCCGTGGGCAGTACGGGCCGTGTCGCCAGCGATGGCAGCCTGCAGTTGACCGGTGGCGGCGATCTGCGTGTGCGCATCGGTGGGGCACTGAACCCGGCCAGCGTCGCCGATAGCGGTGACCATCGCGATGGTGTACTGGTCAACCTGCGGGGTGACGTGCAGTTGCGCAGTGCCACCGTGGGCAGCGTCGACGTGATGTATGGCAGTGTCGCCGGCGTCCAGAGCCCCGGCGAAACCCGTGCATACGATCCACTGGTCGCGACCCGTGGGGTGGCTCGCGGCGGGATGACCCTGGTGCCAGGTGACGCCACATTCAACCTGCAGACCCTGGGTGACCTGGTGGTGCAGAACGTCGAAGACCCGGGGCGAGTCGTGCTTTCCCATCTGTCCCCCTTCGCTCAAGGGGCTGAACAGGGCACCGGTACCAGTTGGTTCACACTGTGGACCAAGGGCACGTCGATCGACCTGTTTTCCTTGGGCGGCAACCTGACGCCCTTCAGCCGATCCGACGCGACGGCCGACTTGGCGGTGGTCTATCCGTCGATCGTCAGGGCTACGGCCGCCAGCGGCAGTCTGTATTACGGTAAAGCGGCCCAGGCGCAGGCCAACGGCGACAACAACTACACCTACCCACTGCTATTGGCGCCCGGCGAGAACGGCCAGCTGCAGTTCATGGCCCAGGACTCGATCTACGCCGGCGGCATGACCGTCAGCCAATCCGGGACGGCGCAGAGCACCACGGCGACCCCTTGGCATCCGGCGTATCAGGGCCGCATCGGTAACGCGGTGAAGGCCAGCAACCTGTCGGTCAACGGCAACTCGGGTAGCCAGCCGTTATTTGTGTTCGGGCCGGGTACGGCTGCGCTGTCACCCGGTGGCAGTGCTGAACCTGCGCGTTTCTACGCGATTGACGGCGATCTGGTTGGGGTCAGCAGTGGCCGAGTGATTGCGTTCGGTACAACGGTGGGCAGCTTGCACGAAGGCCAGACCTGGTATGAGGGCAATGGATCGGTATGGATGATGGCTGGACGGGATATTGTCAGCAGCGGTCGGCGCTTCGGTCAGGACTCGCTTGCTGTTGCAGGCATGCGCACCCAGGATAACCTGATCATTCACGACAACCCTAACGACATCTCCGTGGTGTCCGCCGGACGCGACATTCTCTACAGCAACTTCCAGGTCGCTGGCCCCGGCCTGCTGGAGCTGTCGGCGGGACGCAATATCCTCCTGAGCGGTTCCGGGGCGTTGGGTGAGTCCAGCGTGACCAGCCTTGGGCCCCTATTGGCCGGGGACAACCGTCCTGGGGCGAGTATCGTCATGCAAGCAGGTGTCGGCCCCCATGGACCGGATTACCTGCGCTTCGTCGAGGCGTACCTGAACCCCGTCAACCTGGCGCAACCTGGCGAGTCGATTCAAGGCAATAAGGTCGCCAAGACGTACGAAAACGAACTGGTCACCTGGCTCGCCGAGCGCTTCGGTTTTGTCGGCGATACCGCACAGGCACGCGCCTACTACGCGGCACTGCCCGCCGAGCAGCAACGGGTGTTCGCCCGCGACCTGTACTTCGCCGAACTCAAGGCCGCGGGGCGTGAGTACAACACTGACGGCAGCGTGCGCCAGGGCAGTTACCTGCGTGGTCGTGCCGCCATTGCCGCGCTGTTCCCGGACAAGGACGTGGCCGGCAACCCGATTGCCTACACAGGCGACATCACACTGTTCGGCGGCTCGGGTGTGCACACCAACTTCGGGGGTTCGATCCAGATGTTCACCCCAGGCGGCAGCCAGACCTTCGGCATCGAGGGCGAAGCGCCGCCGTCGACGGCGGGGGTGATTACCCAAGGCGCCGGCGATATCCAGCTCTATTCCATGGGGAGCATCCTGCTCGGCCAGAGCCGCATCATGACCACCTTCGGGGGTTCGATCATGGGTTGGACCAGCGAGGGCGACATCAACGCCGGTCGAGGCTCCAAGACCACCGTGGTGTACACACCGCCCAAGCGTGTCTATGACAACTGGGGCAATGTGGCCCTGTCGCCGTCCGTGCCGAGCACCGGTGCGGGGATCGCCACGCTCAACCCGATTCCGGAAGTGCCGGCGGGGGACATCGACCTGATCGCGCCGTTGGGCACCATCGACGCGGGCGAAGCGGGCATTCGTGTGTCGGGTAACGTCAACATCGCCGCCTTGCGTGTCGTGAACGCGGCGAATATCCAGAGCCAGGGCAAGTCGTCCGGGGTGCCGGTGTCTGCTGCGGTCAACACCAACGCCATGACGTCGGCCAGCGCGGCGGGGGCGGCGGCGTCCCAGGCGGCGGAAGACGCGGCGCGCAGCCAGCAGGCGGCGGCCAAGCAGGGCCGGCCGTCGATCATGACGGTTGAGGTGTTGAGCCTGGGCAACGAACCATTGCCGCAGGAGCCTGCACCGGCGCAGAAAACCTCCGGCTACAACCCTGACAGCCCGGTGCAGGTACTGGGCGCGGGGCCGCTGAGTGAACAAGCGCGGGCACGGCTGACGGAGGAGGAGCGCAAGCAGATCAGTTTGTAAGGCGTTTGAAGGCCGTGTGGGAGCGAGCCAGTCGCGCCGCCGCTCCCACATTTTCGCCCTGTGTTGGGCTTGCGATTACGGGCTGTCCTTGAGGGTCTTGAACGCCTCGATGCGTTTGATCAGGCGCGCGTTCTTCGCCGAATCGGCATTACCAAACAGGAAGGAGAAGTCCGACGTCAGTTGGGAGGCGCCGGCAATCGCCGCGTACTGGTGGCAGTCGTTGCAGTTCTTGTTTTGCACGTAGGTTTCGAGGGTGGTGTTGGCGACGACGACACTCTGGTCGCTGACAAACGGTCCATAGGACAGCGGCACCTTCACGTTGGGCCCAGGGCCCGGATCGTTGGGCGCGTTAGGCGTTTTGGACCACAGCACATTCACCAGTTTGTAGTACTGGAACACCGATTGGCCCTGGGTCTTCTGGGCGAAGGTCTGCTGCACAGCGGTGTTCAGCATCTGCAGGTCCTGGGGCGTGGCATTGACCCGCGTGGCCTGCACCGGCTGATCAAGGGGCGTGCAGTCGGGCGGCGTGTGGGTGGCATCGCATTGCACCCGTGCGACGTTGGGCGTGCAGGCATCACCGGTGCAGGTCGGGTTGTTGAAACTGTAGCCCTCGGGCGCAGCCGTGCCGTTGTCCGGCACGTTGTCGACCTGCTCGAAGGTGGTCCAGATGAAGTTCGGCTGAGTCTGGGTCTTGTTGATGATGTGCAAGCCCACCAGCCCCACCACTTCCTGGGTGCACTGCAGCGTGTCGGGGCGCTGCAGCCAGGCGACGGTGGTCAGGTAACGCCCATACAGCTGGGGTTTGTTGGTGAGTACGCGCCAGGCTGCCTTGAGTTCCAGGGCGCCGAGTTCTTCCTGGGGCAGTGCTTTGGCCGGCAGCTCGCGCACCAGTTTGCCGGCGGGCAATGACAGGCCGGCGGGGTGCCGGTTGTCGCTGTTCTGCGCCACGATCAGTTGGTTGGCGGCGTCGTACAGCCCGTTATCGACGATGTAATCGAACTCGGCCTTGCCGACCTTGCGCTCGAAAAACACCAGGTTGCCCGACTGGTCCGTAAGCCAGCCACCGGAAGCCTCCATGATTGAGTCCGGCAAGGTCACCTGGGTGCCGCTGGACAAATGGAAACGGTGCTTGCGGTTGATCGCGCTTTCAGACGTGGCCGCCATGAATTTACGCGCGCCCGTGGCAAACGCCTTGAGGTTGCCGGTGGCGGTGCAATTGGACGGCACCAGGGTTTCCACGCCCCAACCCGAGGGTTTGGGGGCGCCGGGCAGGAAGATCTCGCTGGCATCCTTATAGCTGGCCCACACCGGGGCATTGCCCATCGGCTGGCCGGACGTTGGCGGTACGCCGAACTGGGCCGCGGTGCTTTGCGTGTCCGGCTCACCGGCCAGGCTCGGGTCGGCTGGCCAGCCGGGATTGACCGGCCAGTTCATGGCGATGAACAACTGCCAGCCGAAACAATTGAGAAAGTCCTGCTCGGTGCCAAAGTTGTTCACCGGCAGGAAGCCGCCGCTGGTGGGATCGAACACCAGTTGACTGACGCAGCTCTGGGTGTCCGAGGCTGCAATGGCCGGTGCGGGGGCGAGGGGGAGAAGGGCGCAGGGTATCCAGCACAACACACTCAAGCGTGCCCGACGCAGCGGGCGAAGCCATCTGTTCATGGTCGCATTCCTTGCTCAAGACTCAAGAAGCGGCCGCCCACGCCAGGCAGGGGCGGCCGACAGGCACTCAGACGCCAGGCACCAGCGCCAGGCCGCTTTCCCACGGGTGCTGGGTGGCGCTGGGGTTGGCGGCTTCGCTGGGGTTAAGCGCGCGCACGCTGACCAGCCCCGGCACCGCGTTGCTGCTGACGGTGACGGTCATGATGTAGCCCTGGGTGCCGCCGCTGTCGGTCTGCCCTGGAATCGCCGAGGCATCCGGCAGGAATTCCGTGACCTGGGCAGTGATCCCTGGATTGGAAAACTGCACCCGCGCATCCGCCGCAGTGGTATTCGGATCGGCCCCTTGCACCACCAGCACGAACTGGCCTGAGCTGCCGGGGGCAAAGCTGGCCGGCAAGTCGCTGGGGGACTGTCCGTAGAACAGGTCAATCGGCAGCAACTGCACCGGCCAGGGTTGCGCATCGGTGGTGTTCGCCGCTACGCAATCGCATTCCTCGGGCGTGGCGGTGAGCGGTGCCGGGGTGACGCTGAGGGCCACACTCAGCTCGTTGGCGATCACCCACACGTAATCAATCGGCGTGCCGTTGATGGTGATTTCGTTGATCGAGAACCCCGCGCTTTGGGGCACCTCGAAGACGGCTTGCAGGATCTGGTCGGACTTGTTCGGCCCGGTGCCGGCAGTGCCTCGGGTGACATGCCAGTAGCTGCTGACATCCTGGCCTTGAGGGTCTTTCCAGGTGCTGAAGGATTTCGGTTGTTGCAGGTACAGGCCGATGGGGTTGGTCAGTGAAATCAGGGCTTTGACGGCTTCCTGGTTAGCGGAGAAACCGATATGCGGATCGGAGTTGCGGTAGTTCTGCCCGTATTGGGCGCAGCAGATCAGGCTCTGTTGGTTGGCGCTGCTCTTGATCGGCCGCAGGATGGTGGCCGCGGCCGCGAGGTAGATCTCGGCACTCAAGGTATTGGGGCCGGAGGTCAGGTGCATCGCGCCGCCCGACACGCCCGGTATACGCACAGTGCCGCTGTTCCATTTGTTCACGGTGTCGTAGGCGGGCTGGCCGGTGGTCGGGTCAAGCACCGGCTCGCCGGCCTTGCCGGTCGGGCCGTTGGCGGTGTAGCGCAGGTACAGGTCTTCGATCTTCACTTGCGGGTCGACGTACGCTTTGTACAGCCCGAGCACGGCCTGCGGGTCGATGTTCCACATGGTCAGGAAATAGGCCGGGTTCTCGCTGGTGAACATGATGCTGCGCATGTTGCCGTCGGGGTCGCGGGTGATCGACCACTCGCAATATTCATCCAGCCAGCCCCGTGGGCCCGAGGGTGAAAAGTCAGCGTAGGGGCCGTTCCAGTTGATGGACTTGCACAGCACGCTGGGGATCTGCAGCTGGGTCGCTTTCGGGTCCGGGTACAGCGAATACAGGGTGTTGTTGAGCGTGATCTGACCGTGGTCGGTCAGCTGCATCACCTGGTCAAGGGTCATGGCCTTGCCGCCCAATTGTGGGACCACGGCGGCGCCGTCGTTGTAGAAAAACGTCCACAGCCGGTTGGGGAAGGGCTGCCAGGTGATGGTCACTGGCGTCTGCGTGCCGTAGCCGCTGTCCAGCGGGTTGTAATAGCCCGAACGCGGTGCGTCATTGAGGTTGGACCAGGGGTTGCCGATCACCGACATCTGGGTCCAGCCGGTGACGTTGTTGTTCCAGTCGGTTTCGAAGGTCGGCAGCTGGTTTTCCAGGCCCAGCTTGTTGTAGTCCTTGGGGGCTTGCTCGGCAGGCGAGGTGAATTGGGTGAAGGGCGTGCTCATGTTGGTTCTCCAGCATTGGTGTTGGTGGAGCAGCAACCGGCGTCCGGAGCGGGGCCGGCGGAGGTTTGGCGTGGGTTGTCCCACACCAGTTGGGCGATAAAGCCAGGCAGGGGCGCGTATGCATCGGGCGTCAACACCTGGCCAGTATCGGGATGGGTCACGATCAGCGATAACTGCGCCGCATCGGTCGGTTTGAGGTTCAGCGCCTGGGCGTTGCGCGCGGCATTCAGTGCGCGGGAGACGCCTTGGGTGATGCAGCGGCCCTTGTCATCCACCAGGCCCATGCCGATGCGGCTGAAGCGTCCGACGTAATGCGGGTTGTTGGCATTCGCGTGTTGCGCCGTGGCACCGGGCTGATTGAGGAAGACGTCGATCAGATAGGTGTCGTGGGTGCAGCGCACGTGGTCGAACACCACCCAGGGGCCGGTGGCTACGGACTGTTTCTGATGGCAGCACGCAGCCTTGGCCGCGCCGAACTGTGGAGCCACTGGGGTGCCGTAGTCGTAGCCGATGTGCCGGCTGTCCTGGGCCATGTCGCCGAGGCTGGTGTAGCGCCAGGCATCGGCGCTGGTGAAGGTCACCTCATCGGCCTGGTGCCCGGCGAAGGGTTGCAGCAGGCATTGGGTGGTGTACTGCGCCGCCGGATTGGCGCGGATCCAGACTTCCAACATGCGGTCGATATTGGCGTGATAGGAGCAGAACACCGGGTCGAACGCGGTGTAGGCGTTGTCGGCCATGTCACCGCCGATCCAGCCGTGATAGTTGTCGTGGGGCTGCTCGTAGAGCCCGTCGAAATTCAGTGTGCGGTTGGGGTACAGGTTGTTCGGTTGCGGCGGGTCGAAAAAGGTGATGTTGGCCCAGGGATAACCCGGTACTCCCTGGGGCTGGCTGAACGTGGTGAACGCGAGCGCATCGACCACCTGCTGCTGGAAGATCCGGCTCATGCCATACAACTGGGTCCGCTCGAAACGAAAGGCCTCGCCTTGGGTATAGAACAGCGGGTTGCGCTGCACATACCGGCAGTCGACGCCTTCGACCGGCGTGCTGGCGCAGACCTTGGAGCAGCCGTCCTTGGCCGCCGCATAACGCAACGGGTTGCGTCGTACTTCGCCGGTCTGCGGGTGCACATAGGTTTCATCGAGAAACGCTTGGGGCAGGCCGGCCTGAGGGCTGCCGTCAACGCTGGCATCTACGGCCATCCAGTCCCAGTAAGGAATCGCGCAGTCGATCAACGCTTCCAGGTACAGCAGATAGGCGCGATGCCACAGGGCGAAGGCTTCCTGGTAATGCAGGCACCAGTTGGTATGGATATAGGCGTAACGCTGCCAGGGCGAGCCGCTGTCAGGGTCGCCGATGTGCATCACGTCATCCAGTTTGGCACGGTAAAGGTTCAGCGCCTCGGCGCTCAGCGAACGGATGTCCTGGCGCACGCGTTTGACCGGGTACGGCAGCGCCGGTGGCGGGATGCGCTCGGCCAGGTCGAATGGCGAGATGCTGTCCAGCCGCCAACCCTGGTTGACCCACAGGCGGAAGGTTTCCAGCGCGTCGATCGGCCAGAATTGTTGCGGGTCGGTGGTCAGCGGCATATTGCGCGAAGCGAGGTGCTGGTAGATGGTTTCCGACCAGGTCTTGACCGACGCCGGGTCTTCCAGGAACACATCGTAGGCATTCATGCAGCCTATCCAAGTGGCCGCGACGGCGGCGCGCTGGCTGGCGGGTATCCAGTAGGGCGCGCTGAAAAGTCCTTGGATATCAGCGGTCCATGTCGGTTTCGCGACTATCATAAGATCCCTCTCATGCCGCCATGAGGCCAGGTGTTGGCCGGGCTGCTAAGCTGAATCGATGTTAACTAGCCACTGCGCAGGATTTGTGCAAATTGGCCCGTCATTGCGACGGATTCATTGCAATTTTCAAGGACGATTTGGAACCGATGACAGACGCCATGGATTTGAAGATTCTGGGCAAGTTGCAAAAGGATTGCGACCAGAGCCTGGAATTGTTGAGCGACAGTGTGGGGCTGTCATCCACCAGTTGTTACCGGCGGATCCGCCGCATGGAAAGCGTGGGGATTATCAAGGCGAAAGTGGCGGTACTGGATGAGCGCAAGCTGGGGATCCAGGTGACCGCTTTTTTTCTGATCAAGCTGGATCGGGACAGCAATGATATTGATCGCAGGATGCAGCACATACTCTTGAGTCATCCGGAGATTCAGGATTGTTATTTGATGACCGGGGAGTTTGATTTTGTGATGGTGGCGAAGTTTCGGGATGCTGCGGAGTACACCGAGTATATCTATCGGTTTTTGGAGACTTATCGGGATATTCCGATTCGGACTTATTCCTCGACGTTGGTGGTGCGGACGGTTAAGAAGTCTTATGAACTGCCGTTGCAGGGGGTTGGGTTTTGTTCTGGGGGGTGAGTACATATCCGTTGTTTAGGTAACGGCGGGTATGGGGTCCGCCCTTACGGCGGCTCACCCGGCGTCCTGCCGGGGCGCCCCAGATCAAAAGCAAAAGCCCGGCGGCTTTAGTGCCTCGGTTCAGGTCTGGCGTACTCGTAAAAATGTGGGCGCTGGCTTGCCTGCGATGGCATCACCTGGGTGTGCCCGATGTACCGATTCGCCTGCATCGTCGGCAAGCCAGCGCCTACACGTAACTGCCTTTGATCCAACCACCAAGAATTGCCCCCCACCCAATCCAAAATGAAGCTTTCATGACAAAAGTTCGGTAGCCCATGGCCACTCCCGTCTCCTCTGTGTAACGCGCTTGAGCCCACCAGAAAGGTGGGCTTTTCAGCCGCAAGCAGGATGCCAGGAGTGGGGCAATGGGAACTATGGAACGTTACTCGAAAGTCGGCATGCAGGAGCTCGATCAGCGCCTGTCAAAGATCGTCGAAGCCGCGCGCAAGAAGCCGGTGTCGGTCTATCGCTATGGCGCCCCCTGGGTCTGGATCGTCTCCCAGGACGATTGGCAGGGCACCCGCAAGGAAGTCTCCAGCTACATCCCGGCCAGCCATTCCCTGGTGTTGCTGCGCCCACAGATCGATGAAGTGCTCGACCAGCACCGTGACTGGCTCAACGCCGAACCCGCGATGTCGATCGCCCCACAGACCATCCTGCAGATCCTCCTGCTGCAACTGTTGTACTCGGTGCCCAGCGAGCAGCAATTGCATGAACAGCTGAACTACAACCTGCTGTTCCGCTGGTTCGTCGGCCTGGACCTCAACCAGAAGGTCTGGAGCATTCATGCCCTGACCCGCGACATCGCCACGCTGCTGAACAACCCGCGCGGTGCACCTTATCCAGAAAATCATCGGTGACGTGTTTTGTGGCGCCTTGCTGCACATGCCGGAGTTCTCGTTGAACTTCGCCCTGCTGCACACCTGGCTGGCACGCCACGGCAGCACCTCGATCACCAGCAATTGAGCAGGCCGCACGCCGGACATCCGGCGATGGCGCAAAAAATCAGACAGTCAGGGGGCGGTGTGGAGCATCTGTTCAAATTAACGTTGGCGCTGTGTTGCGTGACGCTGGGGAGCCTGGCGCAACCGGTGTCGGCCGAGGAAGACGAGGGCGTGCGCAAGGTCGACGTCAACGAGTACTTCGTGCGTGGCAATACGGTCCTGGATGCGGCGACGATCGAGGAAGCGGTGTATCCGTTCCTGGGGCCGCAGAAGACCTTGGGCGATATCGAAGGCGCCCGCGATGCGTTGCAGAAGATCTACCAGTCGCGTGGCTACCAGTCGGTGTTTGTCGAGTTGCCGGAGCAGAAGGTCGATGACGGTATTGTCTACCTGCAGGTGAGCGAGACTAAAGTCGGCCGGGTGCGGGTGGTGGGTGCCAAGCATTATTCGCCGGTGGAAATCCGCGAGCAAGTGCCGGCTCTGGAGGAGGGCGCGGTGCCGGACTTCGCCACGGTACAGACACAGTTGGCGGGCCTCAATCGTGGCGCTGGGCGCCAGGTCACGCCGCTGGTACGCGAGGGGCAACGCCCCGGCACCATGGACGTGGATTTGCAGGTGGAAGACCAGAACCCCTGGCACGCCAGCCTCGGCCTCAACAACGACTACAGCGCCGACACCGAGAAGCTGCGCTCGGTAGCGACCCTTGGGTATGACAACCTCTGGCAATTGGGCCACAGCATTGCCTTGACCTACTTCACCGCGCCCCAGGACACCGAAAATGCCAAGGTGTGGTCGGGCTCCTACAGCGCACCGCTCAACGAGCGCTGGACCTTGCAGTTCTCCGGTTACCAGTCCGATAGCAACATTGCCACCATCGGTGGCAGCAACGTGCTGGGCAAAGGGCATTCATACGGTGTGTCAGCCATCTACAACCTGCCTGCGGCGGGTAACTGGGCCAACTCATTCTCGTTAGGCGTGGACTTCAAAGACTTCGACGAACAGATGAAATTCGGCGCCAGCAGCGACCAGGTGCCGCTCAAATACGCGCCGTTCACCTTGGGCTACAACGGCTTTCGCTACACCGAGCAATCGCAATTGGGCTTGGGCCTGAACCTGGTGGTGGGCACCCGCGCGTTCTTTGGCTATGGCAGCGATGCCGAAGCGTTCGAGTACAAGCGCTACAAGGCCAGTGCCAGTTTTGCCGTGCTCAAAGGTGACCTGAATTACACCTACACCTTCGCCAACGATTGGCAGTCGGCGACCAAGGGCGGCTTCCAACTCGCCTCCGGCCCGCTGGTCTCCAACGAGCAGTACTCCGCCGGTGGCGCCACCTCGGTGCGCGGTTACCTGGCGGCCGAACGCACCGGGGACGAAGGGTATTTGCTCTCCCAGGAGTTACGCACGCCGTCCCTGGCCAAGTTCCTCGGCAGCTATGTGCAGGAGTGGCGCTTCTACGCGTTCGCTGAAGGTGCGCGCATGCGCCTGCACGACCCGCTGCCCGAGCAAGAAGACGAATACAGCCT
>Ga0256410_1000665_pt1 | contig 30983 bp, 22 predicted proteins | sample PhyWR1_FD_185983 | JGI IMG/M metagenome (GOLD analysis project Ga0256410, IMG submission 185983) | Leaf surface microbial communities from wheat plants in UC Gill Tract Community Farm, Albany, California, United States - DLSL W.R1 | ecosystem: Host-associated > Plants > Phyllosphere >... | reverse complement strand
AGCTGCAATGCGCGAACTTCGCCCACGGCGTGGCAGGGTGTGGCACTGAAGATAAAAACAGCCTGCGGATGATGAACGCGGCCAACGTGGCAATTGTTTCGTCATATAACGACATGCTCTCGGCGCATCAGCCGTACGAGCACTTTCCAGAACAAATCAAAAAAGCCCTGCGTGAAATTGGCTCCGTGGGTCAGTTTGCAGGTGGCACGCCAGCCATGTGTGACGGCGTGACCCAGGGTGAGCCGGGCATGGAACTGAGCTTGCTGAGCCGTGAAGTGATTGCCTTGTCCACGGCCGTGGCGCTTTCCCACAACATGTTCGATGCAGCGCTGATGCTGGGTATTTGCGACAAGATCGTGCCGGGCCTGCTGATGGGCGCACTGCGTTTTGGTCACTTGCCGACCATCTTTGTGCCGGGCGGGCCGATGCCGTCGGGTATTTCCAACAAGGAAAAAGCCGACGTGCGTCAGCGCTACGCCGAAGGCAAGGCCAGCCGCGAAGAGCTGCTGGAGTCGGAGATGAAGTCCTACCACAGCCCCGGCACCTGCACGTTCTACGGCACCGCCAACACCAACCAGTTGCTGATGGAAGTCATGGGCCTGCATTTGCCGGGCGCCTCTTTCGTTAATCCTTACACACCGTTGCGTGATGCGCTGACGCGCGAAGCCGCCCATCAGGTTACCCGTCTGACCAAGCAAAACGGCGATTTCATGCCGCTGGGCGAGATCGTGGACGAGCGTTCGCTGGTCAACTCCATCGTGGCATTGCACGCCACCGGCGGCTCGACCAACCACACCCTGCACATGCCGGCGATTGCCATGTCGGCGGGTATCCAGCTGACCTGGCAGGACATGGCCGACTTGTCCGAGGTGGTGCCGACCCTGTCCCACGTGTACCCGAACGGCAAGGCCGATATCAACCACTTCCAGGCCGCTGGCGGCATGGCGTTCCTGATTCGCGAACTGCTGGAAGCCGGTCTGCTCCACGAAAACGTCAACACGGTGGCGGGCTATGGCCTGAGCCGCTACACCCGCGAACCGTTCCTGGTGGATGGCGAACTGGTCTGGCGCGAAGGCCCGATTGAAAGCCTCGACGAGTCGATCCTGCGCCCGGTAGCCCGTGCGTTCTCTGGCGAGGGTGGCCTGCGAGTCATGGAAGGCAACCTGGGCCGTGGCGTGATGAAGGTTTCGGCGGTCGCGCCGGAGCATCAGATCGTCGAAGCCCCGGCGCGGGTGTTCCAGGACCAGCAGCAACTGGCCGATGCGTTCAAGGCCGGCGAGCTGGAGCACGACTTTGTGGCCGTGATGCGTTTTCAGGGGCCGCGTTCTAACGGCATGCCCGAGCTGCACAAGATGACGCCGTTTCTGGGTGTGTTGCAGGACCGCGGCTTCAAAGTGGCACTGATTACCGACGGGCGGATGTCAGGCGCGTCGGGCAAGATCCCGGCAGCCATTCATGTCAGCCCCGAGGCTTCGATTGGCGGCGCGCTGGCGCGGGTTCAGGACGGCGACATGATTCGCGTGGACGGGGTAAAAGGTACGTTGCAACTGCTGGTGGATGAGGCAGAATTTGCCGCACGCACCCCGGCTGTCGGCACGCTGGATAATGCCGTCGGCACCGGGCGTGAGTTGTTTGCGTTTATGCGTCAGGCCTTCAGTTCGGCCGAGCAGGGCGCGAGCACCTTTACCTCGTCCCTGGAAAACCTCAAATGAAGCTCGCTCTGGTCGGTGATATTGGCGGTACCAACGCACGTTTTGCGTTGTGGGAAAACGACCAGCTGCATTCGGTCAGTGTGTTGCCCACGGCAGACTTCGCCTGCCCGGAAGATGCCATCAAGCTGTACCTGGACACGCTGCAACTGGCCCCGGGCTCTGTAGGCTCGGTGTGCCTGTCGGTGGCCGGCCCGGTGAGTGGCGATGAGTTCCGCTTTACCAACAACCATTGGCGCTTGAGCCGTTCGGGCTTTTGCCAGGCGCTGCACATCGACAATCTGCTGCTGATCAACGACTTCAGCGCGATGGCCCTGGGCATGACCCGCCTGCAACCCGAAGACGTGCGCCAGGTTTGCCCGGGCATTGTCGACCCGACGCGTCCGGCGGTCGTGATCGGGCCGGGCACCGGGCTGGGGGTGGGTACCTTGCTCAACCTCGGCGAGGGCCAGTTTATGGCCTTGCCGGGGGAGGGCGGGCACGTTGATTTGCCCATGAGCAACCCGCGTGAAGTGCAGTTGTGGCAGCACATCTACAATGAGATCGGCCATGTCAGTGCCGAGAGCATTTTGAGCGGCAGCGGCCTGCCGCGGGTCTATCGGGCGATTTGTGCGGTGGATGGCCATACGCCGGTACTGGACAGTGACCGCGCCATTACCGCTGCTGCTTTGGCGGGTGATCCTGTGGCGCTGCAAGTGCTGGAGCATTTCAGTTGCTGGCTGGGGCGTGTGGCCGGCAACAATGTGCTGACCATCGGCGGGCGTGGCGGGGTGTATATCGTCGGTGGTGTGATTCCACGGTTTGCCGATATCTTCCTGGCCAGTGGTTTTGCCCGCAGTTTTGCCGACAAGGGCTGCATGAGTGACTACCTCAAGGGTATTCCGGTGTGGCTGGTGACGGCACCTTACCCTGGCCTGATCGGCGCAGGGGTGGCGTTGCAGCAGGCGTTTGGCTGATAGCAGCGCTTTTACTGTGGGAGCGGGCTTGCCCGCGATTCAAACGCTGCGGTCTGTCAGGTAAGCCTCTGCGGTTCCATCGCGAGCAAGCCCGCTCCCACAGGGGTTATAACAATAAGGAACACCACTGTGAGCACACCCGGCAAATCCATTTTGCTGGTCGATGATGACCAGGAAATTCGAGAGCTTCTTGATATCTATCTCACCCGCGCCGGTTTTCAGGTGCGCACTGTGGGCGATGGTGGCGGTTTTCGCGAAGCACTGGACAGCGCGGCGAGCGATCTGCTGATCCTCGATGTCATGTTGCCCGATGAAGACGGTTTCAGCCTGTGCCGCTGGGTGCGCCAGCATCCGCGCTTTGCCCAGGTCCCTATTATCATGCTGACCGCCAGTTCCGACGAAGCCGACCGCATCATCGGCCTGGAGCTGGGCGCCGACGATTACCTGGGCAAGCCCTTCAGCCCGCGTGAATTGCTGGCGCGGATCAAGGCGTTATTGCGCAGGGCGCAATTTGCCGCTCCGGCCTCGGGCAACGAAGTGCTGGCTTTTGAAGAGTGGCGGCTCAATACCGTCACCCACCGGCTGTTCCACACCGATGGCGAAGAGGTCATCCTGTCGGGGGCCGATTTCGCCCTGCTCAAGCTGTTCCTGGACAACCCCCAGCAGATTCTCGACCGCGATACCATCGGCAATGCCACCCGTGGGCGTGAGCTGATGCCCCTCGATCGCATCGTCGACATGGCGGTCAGCCGCTTGCGTCAGCACCTGCGCGACACCGACAAGCCTCCTCGTCTGATCCGTACCATCCGCGGCAGCGGTTATCAGCTGGCGGCCCAGGTCTCGACCGCCAATGAGCTTTAAACCCCTGCGCCAATGGCATATGCCACGCTCACTGCTGGGGCGCATGTTGTTGCTCACCTTGCTGGCCATTTTGCTGGCGCAAACCCTGTCGAGTGCCATCTGGCTGTCGCAGTTGCGCACGACCCAGCTCGAAGGCCTGGTCAACAGTGCGCGTAGCATGGCGCACTCGATGAACGCCACCGTGACCTATTTGCGTTCCTTGCCGCTGGCCTATCGCCCGCTGGTGCTGGACCAGCTGCGCAGCATGGGCGGTACGCGGTTTGTTGTCAGCCTCAATGACAAGCCGCTGGACATGCAGGTGTTGCCGATCACCCAGCGCAAGCAAGCGGTGCTGGATGCGGTGGATCAGGTGTTGCGCGAGGCCGTGGGGCCCAATGTCGATATGTCGGTAAGATTTGTCAGCCCCCAGGACCTGCGGATTTTCAATGCCGGCCTCAAGCTCGACGAGCTGCCCCGTTCCTGGGCGCACTTTGCCTTGACCCTGGAGCCGGTCAACCCGCCGGTACTGGTGACGCAAATCCAGATGGTGCCCGGAGAGTGGTTGTATATCGCCTCCCTGCTGCCCCAGCCCTATACCAGCCTTGAAGAAGAAGGGCTGCCCGCGCTGCAGGTGTGGTTTATTGTGCTCAGCAGTGTTTTTTTACTGCTGTTCATCGGCCTGCTGGTGCACTGGCAAAGCCGCCCGCTCAAGCGTCTGGCCCGGGCTGCCCGGGATATGTCGCTGGGCGAGGACGAGGTCAAGCCGGTCGAGGTGGGCGGGGGCAGCGAAGTGGTTGAGGTGGGGCGTGCCCTTAACACCATGCGTGCCCGCATCAGCCGCTACCTGACGGAGCGCAGCCAGTTGTTCAGCGCCATTTCCCATGACCTGCGCACGCCCATCACCCGCCTGCGCCTGCGCGTCGAGCTGCTGGAAGACGAGCAACTGCAATACAAGTTCGGCCGTGATCTGGATGAGCTGGAAATGCTGGTCAAGGGCGCGCTGCAATGCGTGAAAGACACCGATATTCACGAAAATATCGAGCCCGTGGACTTGAATCACCTGCTCGATTGTTTGATCGAACCTTATTTGCGCCCCCAGGGGAATGGTCGCGTGACGCTACAAGGGCGAGCCTTGCGCCCTTATCCCGGCAAACCTCTGGCGCTGCGGCGCTGCATGGGCAACCTGATCGACAACGCGCTCAAGTACGGCAAAAACGCCCACTTGCGGATCGATGACAATGAGCAGGCGTTTGTGCTCACCGTTGACGATGAGGGGCCAGGGGTGCCCGAGCAACGTCTGGAGCAGGTCTTTGAACCGCACTTTCGCCTGGCCGGACAACAACAGGGTTACGGCCTGGGGCTGGGGATTGCCCGCAGCATTGCCCATAGCCACGGCGGCGAAGTCAGTTTGCAAAACCTGCGCGCCGGCGGGTTGCGGGTTACTTTGCACTTGCCGCGAAATGGCGATTGATCGACAGGCTGGCCTGCTCGGGGCTGATGGGTAGCAGGGGCTCCTGATGGGTGCTTGAGCACTTTTCAATCGCCGGTTTGGCCGGGCGGGGTGTGTTCATGGCGGCATTGATCCGGTTTTCGCGCACGCGCCTGCTGGTCTGGCTGAAGTGCTGTTGCAGCTTTTCCATCGCCACGTCATAGGGTTCGTTGCACAGGCTCAGTTGTCGCTCACGCTCTTGCAGCGCCAGCTGTTTGGCCTGCTCCTCGCCATAACGATCCACACGAAAGCTCTTGCTCAGGTTGTAGCCGTGAATCCGGGTGGTCGCGCGCCAGTAGTCAATATGGTTGGACTGCACCCGGTAGACCCCCGGGTGGCCGCTGGTGTTGTGGGGCATCAGGCGCTGGCGGCTTTCGTAGCTGAACACCTGGGGCATTTTCAGCACCAGTTGGTTACGCAGGCTTTCGGCCGCTTCCAGAGCTGCGGCCTCGCCGCCGTAGTCGGCGAAGTTGAACAGGTGGATATGCACTTTGCCTGAGCGCTGAATATCCAGTTTCCAGGCGTAGGGGCAACCGTCGTGGTGTTTGAGCAGGCAAATAAAGCAGTGGTTGCGGGGCGCAGCCTGATGTTTTGGCATGAGTCTCATCTCCTGATGGGGACCTGCATCCGTTCTTGAATTGTGGCGACGTGTTGCAGACTCGCTGAAGTTATTTTCAGGTTCAACGTGGGAAAACGACTTCGGGATGCGTCCTACATGCAACGCGGAAATTGCTTTGCCAGGTTGTAGGCACCGCTTCAGGGGTTTTGAGAATGCACATCTGGACTCAGTCGAAGTATTTTTGGAACAAGGGGCTCGCCGAGCCGCTATGTCACCAGCTTGTGACATTTGCCCGTCTGTTCGTTACGCGCGGGCGGCCCCTGATGGATAAACTCTTTGGCAGCGCAAGCAAAAGACTTGCACAGCTATAACAACAAGAAAGGTCTCGACATGAATTCATTCAATCGCCTCGCCGTTGTCATTTCGCTTGCCACACTGTTCCCCCTGGGTGCTTATGCTGCCGCCCCTGCCGACTCCAAAGGCACGGTTGAAGTGGTGCATTGGTGGACATCCGGTGGTGAAGCCAAAGCGGTTGATGTACTGAAAAAACTGATCGAAAAAGACGGTTACACCTGGCAGGACAGCGCTGTAGCCGGCGGTGGCGGTGCTGCGGCCATGACCGTGCTCAAGACCCGCGCCGTATCGGGCAACCCGCCGTCAGCGGCACAGATCAAGGGCCCCGACTTGCAGGAGTGGGGCGCACTGGGTTTGTTGACCAACCTCGATGAGGTGTCCAAGGCCAATAACTGGGACGCGATGCTGTCCAAGACCGTATCCGACACCATGAAATATAACGGCCACTATGTGGCGGTGCCGGTGAACATCCACCGGGTGAACTGGTTGTGGATCAACCCTGAAGTGTTCAAAAAGGCCGGTATCGACAAGGCTCCTGCCACCCTTGACGAACTTTTTGCTGCGGGCGACAAGCTCAAGGCCGCCGGCTTTATCCCCCTGGCCCACGGTGGCCAGCCCTGGCAGGACAGCACGGTCTTTGAAGACCTGGTGCTGAGTGTCATGGGCCCTGAAGGCTACAAAAAAGCCTTCGTCGACCTTGATGAAAAAACCCTCACCGGCCCGCAGATGGCTGAAGTGTTCAGTAACCTGAAAAAGCTTCAGGGCTATATGGACCCGGATGGCACTGGCCAGGACTGGAACCTGGAAGCGGCCAAGGTGATCAACGGCAAGGCCGGTATGCAGATCATGGGCGACTGGGCGAAAAGCGAATGGGCAGCGGCTGGCAAAAAGGCCGGCACTGATTTCGAGTGCGTGCCGTTCCCGGGCACCCAGGGCAGCTTCACCTACAACATCGATTCGCTGGCAATGTTCAAGCTCTCGGCGAAAAACAACACGCCGGGCAATATCGCCGCGCAGAACGACGTGGCCAAAGTCGCGCTGGAGCCTGAATTCCAGTACGTGTTCAACCAGAACAAGGGCTCGATCCCGGTTCGCAGTGACCTGGACATGAGCAAGTTCGACAGCTGTGCCCAGGCCTCCGCCAAAGACTTCGCCGAAGCCGGCAAAACCCACGGCCAGTTGCCGAGCATGGCGCATAACATGGCCACCTCGCTGGCAGTGCAGGGCGCGATTTTCGACACGGTGAGCAACTTTATGAGCGACAAGAATGCTGATCCGGCCACGGCCGGGAAAAAGCTCTACTCGGCCATCAAGTCGGCACAGTAATTCGTTGAGCTGACCCGCCACGCCTTGCGCGTGGCTCCCCCCTTGTCCCTGGTTGTGCGGCATCTGCATTGGCAGATGCCGGCATACCCTGCCGGGAGTATTTCGATGAGTTCCGTGGCTGTGTTCAGCAAGGCCTCGCCCTTTGATGCGCTGCAGCGCTGGTTGCCCAAGCTGGTTTTGGCACCGAGCATGCTGATCGTGTTGGTCGGCTTTTATGGCTACATTTTTTGGACGTTTTTGCTCTCGTTCACCAACTCCAGCTTTATGCCCAGCTACCAGTGGGTCGGCCTGCAGCAATATGCACGGTTGATGGCCAACGACCGCTGGTGGGTTGCCAGCAAGAACCTGGCGGTGTTTGGCGGCATGTTTATCGTCATCAGCCTGGTGATCGGCGTGTTCCTGGCGATACTCCTCGACCAGCGGATCCGCAAGGAAGGCTTTATCCGCACCATTTATCTGTACCCGATGGCGCTGTCGATGATCGTTACCGGTACAGCCTGGAAATGGCTGCTCAACCCGGGGCTGGGCCTGGACAAGATGCTCCGTGACTGGGGCTGGGAAGGTTTTCGCTTTGACTGGCTGCTGGATCAGGACCGGGTGGTGTACTGCCTGGTGATCGCGGCGGTATGGCAGGCCTCCGGGTTTGTCATGGCGATGTTCCTGGCCGGGTTGCGCGGGGTCGATCAGTCGATCATTCGTGCCGCCCAGGTCGACGGCGCAAGTTTGCCGACCATCTACCTGCGTATTGTCTTGCCGAGCCTGCGCCCAGTGTTTTTCAGCGCCTTCATGATCCTCGCGCACATTGCCATCAAGAGTTTCGACCTGGTGTCGGCGATGACCGCCGGTGGCCCGGGTTACTCCTCGGACTTGCCCGCGATGTTCATGTATTCGTTCACCTTCAGCCGTGGGCAAATGGGTGTGGGTTCTGCCAGTGCGATCATGATGCTGGGGGCGATCCTGGCCATCCTCGTGCCGTATCTGTACTCCGAGCTGAGGAACAAGCGCCATGATTAATACTCAGCGTTTTACCTTCAGCCGTGTGGCGATCTACGCCACCCTGATCCTGGCGGCGGCGGTGTACCTGGTGCCACTGGTGGTGATGCTGCTTACCAGCTTCAAAAGCCCCGAAGACATCCGCACCGGCAACCTGCTGAGCTGGCCGCAAGTGATCGACGGTATCGGCTGGATCAAGGCCTGGGACACGGTGGGCGGTTATTTCTGGAACTCGGTGAAAATCACCGTGCCAGCGGTACTGATCTCGACCTTTATCGGCGCCATGAACGGTTATGTCTTGTCGATGTGGCGTTTTCGCGGCTCGCAGCTGTTTTTCGGCCTGCTGCTGTTCGGTTGCTTCCTGCCGTTCCAAACCGTGCTGCTGCCGGCCTCGTTCACCATCGGCAAACTGGGCCTGGCCAATACCACCACCGGCCTGGTGCTGGTGCACGTGGTCTATGGCCTGGCCTTTACCACGCTGTTTTTCCGCAACTACTACGTCAGCATCCCGGATGCGCTGGTCAAGGCTGCGCGGTTGGACGGTGCAGGCTTTTTCACGATTTTCGGGCGCATCCTGCTGCCGATGTCGGTGCCCATCGTCATGGTCTGCCTGATCTGGCAGTTCACTCAAATCTGGAACGACTTTCTGTTTGGTGTGGTGTTTGCCAGTGGCGATGCGCAGCCGATTACGGTGGCGCTCAACAACCTGGTCAATACCAGCACCGGCGCCAAGGAATACAACGTCGATATGGCTGCGGCCATGATCGCGGGGCTGCCGACGCTGCTGGTCTACATCTTTGCGGGCAAGTATTTTCTGCGCGGGCTGACGTCCGGCGCGGTCAAGGGGTAAGGCATGGCGACTCTCGAATTACGCAACGTAAATAAATCCTACGGCAAGGGTTTGCCCGACACGCTGAAAAACATCGAGCTTAAAATCGATGACGGCGAGTTCCTGATTCTGGTCGGGCCTTCGGGCTGCGGCAAATCGACCCTGATGAACTGCATTGCCGGGCTTGAGACCATCAGTGGCGGGGCGATCCTGGTGGACGACGCCGACATCAGTGGCATGAGCCCCAAGGACCGTGATATCGCCATGGTGTTTCAGTCCTATGCGCTGTACCCGACCATGAGCGTGCGCGACAACATCGCCTTCGGCCTGAAGATCCGCAAGATGAGCGCTGCAGCCATTGATGAAGAGGTGGCGCGGGTGTCCAAGCTGTTGCAGATCGAACACCTGCTGGGCCGCAAGCCCGGCCAGTTGTCCGGTGGTCAGCAGCAGCGGGTGGCCATGGGCCGGGCGCTGGCGCGGCGGCCGAAGATTTATCTGTTTGACGAGCCGTTGTCCAACCTCGACGCCAAGCTGCGGGTCGAGATGCGTACCGAAATGAAACTGATGCACCAGCGCCTGAAAACCACCACCGTCTATGTGACCCACGACCAGATCGAAGCCATGACCCTGGGCGACAAGGTGGCGGTGATGAAGGACGGCATCATTCAACAGTTCGGCACCCCGAAGCAGATCTACAACGACCCGGCCAACCTGTTTGTGGCCAGCTTTATTGGCTCGCCGCCGATGAACTTTATCCCTCTGCGCTTGCAACGCCGCGACGGCCGTTTGCTGGCCCTGCTCGACAGCGGCCAGGCGCGTTGCGAGCTGCCGCTGGGCATGCAGGAAGCAGGGCTGGAGGACCGCGATGTGATCGTGGGCATCCGCGCCGAGCAGATTGTGCTGGCCCCAGCCGAGGCCAATGGCCTGCCGGTGATTCGCGCCGAAGTGCAGGTTGTAGAGCCAACCGGCCCGGACACTCTGGTTTTTGTCAGCCTCAATGGCATCAAGGTGTGCTGCCGCCTGGCCCCAGACGATGCACCTGCGGTCGGCCAGAGCCTCAATTTGCAGTTCGATCCTGCCAAAGTGCTACTGTTTGATGCGAATACGGGTGAGCGTCTGGGGGCGATGAGCTCGCCCCAGGCTCAAGGCCGGGCTGATAACGTGGCGCAATTCAAGGGTCGTTAAGTCAACAGGGAGCCTGTTACCGGGCCTCCTTGAGTGGTGCCGCGTTAAACAAAGCCAATAAGAAAACAACGAGGATTTAAGGGATGACTAACAGAATGACCCGTACCCGTCTGGCTTGCCAGCTGTCGGCCATTGTGGCGCTGAGCCTGGGTGCAAGCAGTGTCTACGCTGACGAAGCGTTCAGTGCCGATTCGAAATGGATGACCGGCGACTGGGGCGGTGAGCGCACCAAGCTGATCGAGCAGGGTATCGACATCAAGGCCGATTATGTCGGTGAAGTGGGTGCCAACCTGCATGGCGGCTACAACGACGACAAGACCGCGCGCTACAGCGACCAGTTTGGCCTGGGCGTAGCCCTGGACCTGCAAAAGCTGTGGGGCTGGGACAACACCCAGGCCAAGATCCAGCTGACCAACCGTAATGGTCAGAACATCTCCAATGACCGTGTCGGTGATCCGCGTGCCGGCACCCTGAGCTCCTCGCAGGAAGTCTATGGTCGTGGCCATATGGTGCGCCTGACCCAATTGTGGATTCAGCACCAGTTCCTCGATGGCAAGCTGGACGTCAAGGCCGGTTATTTCGGCGAAGGCGAAGACTTCAACACCTTCCCGTGCGAATTCCAGAACCTGGCGTTCTGTGGCTCGCAAGTGGGTAACTGGGCCACCAACCTCTGGTACAACTGGCCGGTCAGCCAGGCGGCACTGCGGATCAAGTACAACATTACCCCTGAGCTGTACGCGCAAATCGGTGCCTACAACCAGAACCCGTCGCAACTGGAGCACGGCAACGGCTTCAAGCTCAGCGGCAGTGGCACCAAGGGCACCGTATTGCCGGTTGAACTGGTGTGGTCGCCCAAGGTCAACGACCTGCCGGGCGAATACCGTGTCGGTTACTACAAGAGCACTGCGCCTGCCGATGACGTGAAGGTCAATATCACCACTGATGGTGAAGACTACCGCGTACGCGACAGCAAGCACGGTTACTGGTTTGTCGTGCAACAGCAGCTCACCAGCCACAACGGTGACGCCGCGCGCGGTCTGCATATCGCGGCCAACGCCACCTTCCACGACAAGGCCACCAATATCGTCGACAACTACCAGTCGCTGATGTTCGTGTACAAGGGCCCGTTCGATGCACGGCCCAAGGATGACATCGGCATTGGCGCCGCCCGTATCCACGTTAACGACGACGTGAAGAAAAGTGCCGAGCTGATTAACGCTTCCATTGGCGCCACCGACTACAGTGACCCGCTGTACACGCCGCTGCGCAACACCGAGTACAACTACGAACTCAACTACGGCTTCCATGTGACCAACTGGCTGACGGTGCGTCCAAACCTGCAGTACATCACTCACCCGGGTGGTGTGGACCAGGTAGACAACGCATTGGTGGCCGGACTGAAAATTCAGTCGACGTTCTAAATGCGCTAAGCTCCTTGTTTTTCCAGCGGATAGCCTTGGCTATCCGCTTTTTTTCGGGGCTGCACACCTCGGCGCATGAATTTCAGGACTGCGGCACATGCATGAGCATCCGCTTCACCGTTTTTTCAAATCCAGGCGTGAGCAGCCGATTTTCCAGTGGGAGCGCTTTCAGCAGCGCGACGTGCTGGTGATCGACCATCCACATTGCCAGGCGGTGTTCAGCCGTCAGGGCGCACAGTTGCTGCACTTCAAGCCAACCGGGCAGAAACCCTGGCTGTGGTGCGCTGCCAAGTGGCCGCAGGTGGGTGCGATCCGCGGTGGAGTACCGATCTTCTGGCCCTGGTACGGTCGCCACCCCAGTGAGAACGCATGGCCATCCCACGGTTGGGCGCGCTTGATCGACTGGAAACTGCTCGACAGCAGCAGCGACGAAGAAGGTGTGAGCCTGCATTGGCGCTTGCAGTTGTGCGATTGGCAGGTGGATTTGCATGCACGTCTGGGCGAAGAAATGGAGTTGCGCCTGAGCACCGAGCACCAGGACGACGAACCCTGCCAGGTGAGCCAGGCGCTGCGCGCGTATTGGCGTATTGGTGATGTTGCCGAGGTAGCGCTGTCTGGCCTGGACGGGGTACACGGCTACGACCAGTTGAACCGTGAGGTCTGCCAGCAGAAGGGTGAATTGCGGGTGGCGGGGGGGTGTCAGCGGGTATTCCAGCATGAGGGGGAAATGCAGCTCAATGATCATGCCTGGCAACGGGCCTTGAGCATCGACACGGGTGATCAGGGCAGTACAGTGGTCTGGCATCCTGGCAAGCGGCCGTTGCTGGGCGTGAGCTGGAACGAAGTGATGGGTTTTGTGTGCGTGGAGTCCACCAGCGGCGGTACCCATAACCAGGCCCTTGCCCCGGGCGAGCAGGCGCATTTGAGCTTGCAGGCGCGGGCGGGGTTGGTGGAGGCTTGAGGCGCTACTGGCTCAAGGTGTAATTGCTCAATGCAAAACTGAGCTGTTTTTTCAGCCCTGATCACTTGTGTAATCAGGGCTGAAAAACGTGTACACGCAGCTGTAAATATCGCTTTAAATATAGAACCGCCCTTTTTGCGGCACGCCTTGACGACACTCACCGTTAAAGTGGAGGGTTGGCACTGTTCAGGATCCCCAGGGTTTTGACCGGGAAGGCCAGCGCCTGCGTGGCATCGCTGCCCGTGAAGGCCACCTTGAACGTCACCTCGAGGGTGCAGCCGTCAGCCAGTTGCTGCAGATAGGCGGCGCCGGCGACTTTGCGCAAGTAACCTCGATTGACCTCGGTACCATTCACTGGAGTGGCAGTCCATAACGTCAATATGTGCGGTGAACCATCGGCTTTCTGACCTTCCAGGCTCAGCCAGACTTTCTGGCCGATAGCGATAAAAGGCCAGGTGAGGATATCGACATTGACCCCGTTGGGGGCCAGCGCAATATCCAGTATTCCGCCAGTTTCCTTTTCCACAGAGATTTTATTGCTGATCTGCGCCATGGGAAGCGTGGCGATGTTCAGGTTCAGCACCTCCGATTGGAGAAGCCCGCCAGCACGGCTCACCCTGTAGCTCACTTCAACGGTTCTGCCCAGGTTGGCCCCTACCGCGTTCTTCGGTATGTCAAACAATACCCCTCCGCTCAAGTTGCCCGGTTTTTCCGCCAGGGCCGGGGTGCCTGCCCCGGCCACGCCTGTCCAGCTCAGGGTGATGATGTCGCTGGCGAGCATGCCCAAGTATTCAACCCGCACGGTTGCGCCTTCCTCCACTTGCATGGGGTCAAGGTGATTGCCGTTGGCCTGCAGCACCCTGGCGGCTTTGGGGTGTGCTGCGGCTTCTTCATACAGATCGTTTTCATCCTCGGCGATGCTGTACCAGGTCAGGTAGGTCTGGCGGCGCCAGTAGCCACTGGCGGTGATGGTCTGGGTAGGGCGGCCCAGGGGGTCGTAGAACTGCTGGTCGCAGTAGCCGAACAGGCGGAAGGACTCATCGTTGATGTAACGATGATGGTTGGCGAAGTAAGGCCGATAGACGCGATCCGCCAAGCCTTTGTTGTTGTATTCCACCCGTTCGCTGACGCGCCAGCGCTCGTTGGCCTGCACCTGTTGCGGCTCGCCTGCGAGGGTTTGCAGGTTACCTTCGTCGTCGACGGCGTAAGCCAGGCCCGCCTCGACTTTTTGTTTGCTTTGCAAGGCGCGGCCAAAGCCATCCGCGGCGCTGATCTGCATCCGTACTTGCCGTTGCAGGTCGCCCGGGTAACGGTCAGCCTGCAGCACTGCCGACCAGGCCGGTTCACGAGGCAAGGCCAGCAGGGCCTGGCAGGTCGGCGCAGGCAACTGATCTGGCGGGTACTCACCCTTGGCCAGGCGTGCTCGCGCACTGGCGCGCAAATAGCCGCCGGGCATCAGCACGCCCAGCTCCACGCCATTGGGCAGCAGGGTCTGCGCCGCCTGGCCCATCCAGCTGCAGGGCTCGTAGAACATGGCCGCGGCCATATCGCCCATGACCGTGCTGTCGGCGATGGCATGGTGTGCGCTGGCAGGTACCCATGTATGGCTGGCCATGTTGGCAAAGCCCACATCGATGGCGGCCTGGCTTGCTTCATCCCATTCCGTGCCCCAGAAAGTGGTCAGCACCACGCGGCCCATCGCGTCATAACGGGCTTCGCTGACATTTTGGTTGGGGTCGCGAATCCATTTGGCCTGCAGCGTGCTGTAGGTATAGATCACGTCAGTGATGCCGCTGTCAGGCGCCGTGAATCGATCAGGCAGCAACCACAGGTTGTCATAACTGACTCGGGAAGGGGTGACCCACACCACCGGCTTTTGTTCGAGCAGCAGGTTGAAGTGTTCGACGCCGGCGAAGGTTGAATAACCCGTGCGTGACGCCCACAGGTTGATGCCGGTATCGACGGTATTGCTCGCCGGGCGCCATTGGCCGACGTCTGTATAGCCCGCCGCTGCGAGCCGGGCGTTGACCTGCTCCGGGGTGGCACCCAGCAGGTTGGTTTCTGCGCCCTGATCATCTTTCACCACATAGGCTTGCAGGGCTGTGGCGTCCAGCTCGGCCTGTTCACTGTATTCAGGCAACGCATCAAAGTTGACTGTTCCGTCCGCGCAACCCTGGTACTGCACGCGGCTCTGGCCCGCGAGGATGCGCTGGCCATTCAAAGGCGTTGTGCCCAGTGGCGATTGCGGGCCAATAAAGGCTTCGTAGCCGATCTGCTCAATTGACGGGATAACGTAGGCGGTCTGTTGGCTGCGGTAGGGCAGACCGAGGCGCAGGTAGTCGGTCTGCCTGACATGCAGCAACCGCACCTGTGATTCACTCAGGTAGAAGCACTGTTGGGCATCATCTCGGGCATCTTGCCACCAGCGCCGCAAGTGGGCGTGCTCGACATCATCGGGGTAGGGCGGGAGGATGTCGGCCCGACGCGCACAGGCAACGGATACGCTGTGTGTGACGCTGCCATAGTCATCGATGGCCAGATTGATCTGGTGCTGGCACAGCGGGTCATCGGCCTGGCGCTCGTAGTTCAGGCTGCGCTGCTCGAAGGCCACAGGCAGCATGATGCAGTAGCGGTCGATGTCGCTGCGGGCCTGCAGCAGGCGTACGCCATAGCGGTTTTGGGTCACGCTGTAAGGCACGGGGTTGCCGTCTGCGCCGAGGGTCTCGGTACGCAATACCGAACCGCTCAATGTGCGGGCCGCGTCATGCAGGGTCGAGGCGTCCCAGTCCGTGTGGAGTTGCTCGGTGCCATCAATGCGTTGGGTACACAGGGTGTCGCCCAGCGGGCCCAGCCGTTCATCACCGTCCCAGCCATCGTCTGCTGGCATGTGCAGGGCCTTGCCCGTATGGAACCAGGTCTTGCTCAGTACCGGCGCAGTAAATCCCTGGCCTTCGGCGCTGGCGGAGGATGTCTCGGTATCAGTTTGCAGCAACAGGCCGAAGCCGCGAAATTCCCGCTCCGCGCCATCGTAGTAGGCGTGCCGGTAGCAGAAGAACTGCGCCAGGTGGTTGCCGGTGATCTGGTCCAGTTGGTGCTGCTCACTCACGACATGGATTGGAAAAGGCATTTCGGCGTTTGCCTGGGACGGGTCTGGCAGTTGGGCTTTCTCGTCCAGCCATTCCTGGGCCGAGGAGCGATAAACAACTTCGCCCGAGGTGCCCATGTTGTTGTCGGTGGCACACAGCAGATACGGTTTGTGGCCAGCCACAAAATCGCAGCGCCAATGGTCGGGGGCAAGTGCCGGCAAGTGTGTGTGGCTGGTCACCACCAGGCTGGAGCAGCCCAACCCCTGCAGGTCGGCCACGCTGATGCTGGTCAGCGAGTCGTAGCGCAGCCCGGCAGGCAAGGCGAGGGTGACAGGCGGCGCGAAGCCGTGCCCGCTGAGGTTCATAAAGACCTGCACCGAACCGCTTTGCCAGTACAGGATATCGGCCGCGCCGGAACCATCCAGGTCGGCAAGGCGGATATGGGCCGGGTTGAATTCGCCGGCAAACTCGAGTTTGCCAAAGTTGACCGGCTCACCGAATCGTCCGCCTCCCAGGTTGGGCCAGCAGCTCACACCTTGCGCGCAGATGCGTACCAGGTGCTGTTGCCCCGAGCCCAGCAGATCACTGAACGCCACCAGATCGTAGCGTTCGTCGCTGACCACCGGCAGGGATGTTTCACCTGGCTGGCGAGCCACCTGCAGCGGGCTGTCGAACCCGCGGCTTTGCTGATTGGCATACAGGCGCACGCTACGCGTGCCGATCATCGCCAGATCGGACAGGCCGCTGCCCATCAGGCTGGCCAGTTGCGACTGCGGGCTGAAAAACTCGCTGGGGAAGGCCGCGAAAGGTGTGAAGTGCCGCCATTGCCGATGGCTGTCCAGGGTGAAAAACCCCGCAAGTGCAGGCTGGGCCAGCAACCAGTCGAGCTGGCCGTCGCCAGTGATATCTGTAAGCGCCTGGATCGTGGATGAGCCCAGGTTAGCCACGGGGATATGTTCGAGCCGCTCGCGGGGCGCATACGTCACGGCGTCTTGATGCTGGCCCGGCACTGGGTCGCGGATGGGGCGCCGGTAATACCAGGCGTTTTGCAGGCAATAGAGGATCCCGGCCAGGCCGTCACCGTACAGATCCACCAGTTGATAAAGCCCGGCATCAATACCCGGATCCTGCCGGGTGGACTGCGCGGCAAAAAACGGCGAGAAACTTGCGGACTCGCCAGTGAGGGTAAATGTGCTGTAGGCAAACTCCAGGGGCGGGTTAAATTGCGCATCCGCCCCGGCATATCCAATCACATGGGCAGCCGTCAGCAAGGAGGCTGCCGGCTGCTGGTTGTATTCCAGTTGCAGGCGCTGAACCAGCACGGGCTCGTCTTGCAGCAAGACCGGGCCGCTGTTGCCCGGGCCATCAGCGCACCAGTGAAACATCAGTACCTGATGGCACAGGCGCAGCGTGCGCTCTTCGAACCCGTAGCGGTAATTGCTGGTCGGGTCGGCGCGAAGCGGCCACTCGCTACCCGGGGTGCGAGGGTAAAGGGGCGTGGTCGTCAGTCGGGTGTCGGCCTCGCCATAATCAAACACCAGATCGAACAACCATTCGGGCACTACTGTTTGTTGCAGTACATAAGGCACCCGATCGCCCGTCAGGTTGCCGTAACGCGCGCGTTGCAGGTAACGATGGGTACTGCTGTCACGCCCTTGCCAGGCAACGGCGGTCGGGCCTGTCAAAGTGTTCAGGGATTTATCGTTTTCAGATAGGTATTCGTACAACACATGCTCGCCATTGGCGGCGACGGACTCTTCAAGAAACCACTCGGCCACCCAGGTCGAGGCACCCTGGCGATGTTGCAGACGCGCGTTTTCATTGTGGCCATACACATGGGCGGAGCCATCGGCGAGCTGAATCAGCCAGAACGAACCGGTTGCGCCAACATAATGCTCGAGGGTGCTGAATTCGCCTTCCACCCGTGGTCGGTAAGCGGTGACGGCATAGTTGCCGGTCAACGGCCGGCCGCGAAAAGCCGAGGCAGTACGCGTTGCGGGCTGGCCGCTGGCATTGCGCACCGGTAGCAGCACATCGCCGGAGGGGGACAGGTAAACCGGCTCGGCCATTTTGCCATTGCTGTCGGGTTCGTACTGGGGGGTGCCCTTGCTGGTTTGCCGACTGATGCAGGGGCGGTTGATTGACCAGCCCTGGCCGAACTCGGTGCGCCCGCCGGCGCTGCTGTAACTCAGGCTCAGGGCCGGGGCATAACCGCGCCCGGCGGTTATGGGCAAGGGGATGGCCACCGAGGCAGCACCGGTCATGCCAACCGCTGCCCAGCCTTTGCCGAGGCTTTGAATCGCCCCGCCGCCTTTGGGCAGTGAGGGTGCAGAAATGCTGAGCGGTTCTTGAGCCATGATGATGAACTCCTGCAGGGCGAGAATTGCTTGAGGAACGGGACGCAACGGAAGGGGTGCAGGAGTGGCCGGGAGCCATGAACGGATGTTGGCAGTTGTTTGCCCGGCAATCGGAGCGTGGGTTGCCTGCTTTTTTATCAGGCAGGCAGACGCTGTAAACCGAACGCCGGGCAAGTGCCCAGGACGTTACCGTCTCGTTTGACCCTGCTGCAAAATGGCCCCGAGGAGTTCACGATAGGGCTGATTACAACACTTGTAACCTGTCAGATCTGACAGTAAAGAAGAGGGGAGAACGCGCCAATTAGCCTGCTTTCTTATAAAGCTGGGCATGGCGCCTACGACAGGGGCAGAAGAGGGCGTAGCCGATTGTCGGGCAGACGAATGCGGCTACAAGGGGGCGGGGCAAATACTGTCAGTTGAACTCATCACCGACCGGGTAGCGGCTGGCGTTGAGGCTTTCCTTGATTTTGCGCAGGTGCGGCTGGAAGTCCACGCCACGACGCAGGGTCATGCCGGTGGCCAGTACATCCAGTACGGTCAGTTGAATGATGCGCGAAGTCATGGGCATATAAATGTCGGTGTCTTCAGGCAACGGGATATTCAGGCTCAGGGTACTGGCCTTGGCCAGTGGCGAATTTTCCGCGGTCAGACCCAGCACCGAGGCACCGTTGGCGCGGGCAATGCGCGCCACTTCCACCAGTTCACGGGTGCGACCGGTGTAGGAAATAATCACGAACAACTCACCGGTATGTGCCACCGAGGCGATCATGCGCTGCATCAGCACGTCGGCGTGGGCGGTGACGGCCAGGTTGAAGCGGAAGAACTTGTGTTGCGCATCCAGCGCCACTGGAGCGGATGCACCCAGGCCAAAAAAGTGGATCTGCCGGGCCTGGATCAGCAAGTCGACAGCGCGGCTGATAAGGTTGGGGTCCAGTGCCTGGCAGGCACTGTCCAGGGAGGCGATGGCGCTGCCGAAGATTTTTTGTGTGTAGGCAGCCGGATTATCGTCAGCCTCGACGGCACGGCTCACGTAAGCTGCGCCGCTGGCCAGGCTTTGTGCCAGTTGCAGCTTTAATTCGGGGTAGCCGCTGACGCCAAATGAACGGCAGAAACGGTTGACCGTCGGCTCGCTGACCGATGCCGCCTGCGCCAGCGCGGCGATGCTGAACCGGGTCGCCTGCTGCGGGTTCTGCAAAATGATTTCGGCCACTTTGCGCTCGGCCTTGTTCAGGTCTTCGAGGCGGCCCTTGATCTGTTCGAGTAAATTTCGCACGCGGTCCATTTATGATCCTTGGGTCAGCGATGCAAGAACCGGATTAAAGCGGTTCTGGAAGGTGGCCTATCCTACTGGTGGCCTGAGACGACCACTAGCAGGAATCTGTATTTTGAGAAAATGTTGTGTTTATTACTACATTTTTCCTTGAGTGATACCTTGAAAAAAGGTATTTGTAGCTTAACTTGATAAAAGAACAAACATCATGCCTTCGATTACGGTTGAACCGTGCACCTTTGCCTTGTTCGGCGCCCTTGGCGATCTGGCCCTGCGCAAGCTGTTTCCTGCCTTGTACCAACTGGATCGTGCCGGTCTGCTGCATGCCGACACACGCATTCTCGCGCTGGCCCGAGAGCCGGGCGAGGCTTCCACGCACCTGGCGCATATCGACAGCCAGTTGCGCCAGTATCTGGGCGAGAAGGAAATCGAAGTCGAAGCATTGAACCGCTTCCTGGCTCGCTTGAGCTACCTGCATGTGGATTTTTTCAAGACTGAAGATTACCTGGCGCTGGCTGAAATGGCCGGCACAGAGCAGCGCCTGATCGCTTACTTCGCCACTCCGGCGGCTGTGTACGGTGCCATTTGCGAGAACCTGTCCGCGGTCGGCCTGGCTGAAAACACCCGTGTGGTGCTGGAAAAGCCCATCGGTTCGGATCTTGAGTCTTCGCGCAAGGTCAACGATTCCGTGGCGCAGTTCTTCCCCGAGAACCGCACTTACCGCATCGACCACTACCTGGGCAAAGAGACCGTACAAAACCTGATCGCGCTGCGTTTTGCCAACAGCCTGTTCGAGACCCAGTGGAACCAGCGCTACATCTCCCACGTTGAAATCACCGTGGCCGAGAAAGTCGGCATCGAGGGCCGCTGGGGCTATTTCGACAAGGCTGGCCAACTGCGCGACATGATCCAGAACCACCTGTTGCAGCTGCTGTGCCTGATTGCCATGGACCCGCCGGCGGACCTGTCGGCCGACAGCATTCGCGACGAAAAGGTAAAAGTGCTCAAGGCCCTGGCCCCGATCAGCGCCGAAGGCCTGACCACCCAGGTGGTGCGCGGCCAGTACATTGCCGGTTACAGCGAAGGCCAGTCGGTGCCGGGCTACCTGGAGGAAGAAAACTCCAACACCCAGAGCGACACCGAGACTTTTGTGGCGCTGCGTGCCGATATCCGCAACTGGCGCTGGGCGGGTGTGCCCTTCTACCTGCGCACCGGCAAGCGCATGCCGCAAAAGCTGTCGCAGATCGTGATTCACTTCAAGGAACCGTCGCACTACATCTTCGCCCCGGAGCAGCGCCTGCAGATCGGCAACAAGCTGATCATTCGCCTGCAGCCGGACGAAGGCATTTCCTTGCGGGTGATGACCAAGGACCAGGGCCTGGACAAAGGCATGCAACTGCGCAGTGGCCCGTTGCAATTGAATTTTTCCGACACTTATCGCAGCACACGGATTCCAGACGCCTACGAGCGTTTATTACTCGAAGTCATGCGCGGCAACCAGAACCTGTTTGTACGCAAAGATGAAATTGAAGCGGCATGGAAATGGTGCGACCAGTTGATCGCCGGCTGGAAAAAGTCTGGCGATGCGCCCAAGCCGTACGCGGCGGGTTCCTGGGGACCGATGAGTTCCATTGCACTGATTACGCGGGACGGGAGGTCTTGGTATGGCGATATCTGATTTGAAACTGCCGCAAGGGGTCAACGCGCACACCTTCAAGAACCCGGCTGTCATGGCCGAGGGGCTGGCAAGCAGCGTTGCCACGCAATTGAACCAGGCCATCGCCGAGCAGGGCGTTGCCACCCTGGTGGTGTCCGGCGGTCGCAGCCCGGTGGCGTTTTTTGAAAGCCTGGTCAAGCAGCCGGTCGACTGGTCGAAAGTGGTTGTCAGCCTGGCCGATGAACGCTGGGTGCCGGTGGAACATGCTGACAGCAATGCCGGCCTGCTGAAGAAGCACTTGCTGCAGGGCCCGGCTGCCAAAGCGCGCTTTGTCGGTTTGTACAACGCTGCCGCCACGGTTGAAAGGGCGGCGCTGGAAGCGGATCAGGGGCTGGCCGAATTGCCGCCGATTGATGTGCTGATCCTGGGCATGGGCGATGACGGGCATACCGCGTCACTGTTTCCCAATAGTCCTAACCTGAATGAAGCCTTGCAACTGGACAACCCTCGCCGTTGCTGGGCGATGCTGGCACCCACCGTGCCGCACCAGCGCCTGAGCATGAGCCGCAGCCTGCTGGCCAGTGCGAAACACAAGGTGCTGTCGATCCAGGGGCAATCCAAATTGAACACCCTCAACGAAGCGCTGGGGGGCACTGATGTTGCCGCCTTGCCGATTCGTGCCTTTCTGCAACCTACGTTAGAGATTTACTGGTGCCCATGAGCCAAGGATCAGCTGCCATGACAATAAAAACTGCGAACGTATCGATGGCGGATAAAGTCGCCCTGATCGACCAACTGTGTGCCCAGGCACGCATCCTGCCGGTGATTACCATCGCCCGTAAGCAGGACATCCTGCCGCTGGCCGATGCGCTGGCAGCTGGTGGTCTGACGGCGCTGGAAGTCACCCTGCGTTCCGAGTTCGGCCTTGAGGCGATCCGTGTGTTGCGTGATCAGCGACCTGAACTGGTCACCGGTGCCGGCACCGTGCTCGATCGCCACATGCTGGCGGCCGCCGAAGAAGCCGGTTCGCAATTTATTGTTACGCCGGGCATTACCCGTGACTTGCTCGAAGCCAGCGTGGCCAGCGATATCCCGCTGCTGCCGGGCATCAGCAATGCTTCCGGGATCATGGAAGGCTATGGCTTGGGTTACCGCCGTTTCAAACTGTTCCCGGCTGAAGTCAGCGGTGGCGTGGCGGCTATCAAGGCGCTGGGCGGACCTTTCGGCGAAGTGAAATTCTGCCCGACCGGCGGTGTTGGCCCGGCCAATATCCGCAACTACATGGCGTTGAAAAACGTGATGTGCGTAGGCGGCAGCTGGATGCTGGACAGTGAATGGATCAAGAACGGCGATTGGGCCCGGATCCAGGAATGCACCGCCGAGGCGCTTGCTCTGCTGGATTGATGTTTTAGTGACGAACTTGTTGTGTGTTCTACGGTTTTTGGTGCGCTTGGTCGGCGCACCTTTTTTTTTGCCTGAACACTACACACCAACTGTGGGAGCGGGCTTGCTCGCGATGATATCGCTGCGGTCTATATGAAAAACCGCGTCGTTAGCATCGCGAGCAAGCCCGCTCCCACAAGGGTTATGCATGAGCTTGCGAAAGCTCGCGCAACGCCCGCACCAGCTGGTTGATGTCTTCCAGCGTAGTGGCAAACCCCACGGTAATGCGTATACAACTGCCGCACGCCGAGCCATTGCGCGCCACGGTAAACAGGTTGTAATCCTTGAGCAGGCGTTCGGCCATCGGCTGCTGATCCTGCACATGGGTAAAGCGCAGTGAGGTGATCGCGCAGTACAGCCGCGGATCATCACTGACCAGCACTTCAATGCCCTCGATCTTGCGCGCCTCGCTGACCCACAGGTTACGCAGGTAGTTGAGCCGGGCACCCTTGCCTCTGGCGCCACCCATCTCATGGTGTTCCTGCAGCACCTTGGTCAGGGTCAGCCAGGCCGGGATGTTGACCGTGCCATACACGGCGCGGTTGCGCACATCCGGCTCGGGGTAGCGCTCGTTGCCCATATCGGGGTCGATGTCCCCCAGGCGCTGCGGGTCGATATACATCAGGCCCAGGGTCAGTGGCGCACCAATCCACTTGTGCAGGTTGAAACCGGCAAAGGCCACGCCCAGTGCCGGCAGGTCCAGTTCGATCTGCCCCAGGGCATGGGCACCATCGAGAATCACATCCACCCCATGCTCTTTTGCCGCCGCAACAATCGCTTCCACAGGCATGACCAGGCCGGTGCGATGGGTAACGTGAGTGAGGGCCATCAGCTTGATCCGCGGGTTGCGCTCAAACGCCTGGCGATAGCTGGCCACCAGGCTTTCAAACGTGGCGGGGTGGGTGTGGGAAATTTCGATAATTTCAAGGCCGCGTTGGCGTGCCACTGCACGCATGGCGTACTCGACGCTGTGGTATTCCAGATCGCTGATCAGCAACTGGTCGCCCGCTTGCAGGCCGTTGTAGTTGCGGATCAATGATTGCAGGCCATCTGAGGCGCAAAAGGTCAGCGCCAGGCCGGCAGGGGCCACACCGAGCAGCCCGGCCAGCGAATCGCGAATTTCCAGGCCCTGGGTGGTATCGAAGTGCTGGCGCACAGGCACCGAGTTGTGGCGGTTAATAAAGTCGATATTGCGCTGGTAGTCCTGTGCCACTTCGCGAGTCATGCGCCCGAAGTAGCCGTTTTCCAGATTGATCGGCCCCGCAGCTATGTCGTAGCGCTGGGCGATGGCGTGCCAGAAGTGTTCGTCGCGGGCGTTGTCTTCAATCCTTGGCATGGGCAACTCTATTAATGGCGAGGTTTGGGTTTTGAGTGTTTGGCGCGCAACGGGTCGAGCAGGTCCGACAGGCCGTTGTGATCGATCTCTTGCATCAGGGCCAGCAAGCCGCCCAGCTCTCCGTGGGGGAACCCCTCGCGGGCAAACCAGTTGAGGTACTGGCCAGGCAGGTCGGCAATGATTCGGCCTTTGTATTTGCCAAAGGGCATTTCACGGGTGACCAGCAGTTCGAGTTTTTCGGGGTTCATGCAGTGGCCTTCAAGTGCGTACAGGCATGGGATGAAAAATACAGGCAATTTGCATGAAGGCCAATTGACAGATCATGCATAAAAACCGGATACAGATTTTTCGTCATTTATTAAGTTATTGATTTGTAAGTATTTTATTTAATTCTAAAACTGGCACGAGCCCTGCAATCTCTATTGCACGATCCTCAACCTTGTAAGGAATTGAACAATGACTGATCTCAATAAAGAAGCCATTAGCGTCCTGAACGATTTGATCGAAACCAGCAAAGACGGTCAGGAAGGGTTTAAATCCTGTGCCGAAGATATCAAGCACCCGGAGCTCAAGGCGCTGTTTGCCAAGCGTTCAGCTGAATGTGCAACCGCCGCTGCCGAACTGCAGGCTCAGGTGCGTGCCCTGGGAGGCGACCCGGAAACCAGCACCAGCGTGGCAGGTGACTTGCACCGCCGTTGGGTGGACGTCAAATCGGTGTTTACCGGCAAGGACGAAGAAGCGGTGCTCAACGAAGCCGAGCGCGGCGAAGACCATGCGCTAAAAGCTTACAAAGAAGCGCTGGAAAAAATCAGCAAGCACAACCTGGTGGGTATTCGTGATCTGGTCGAGCGTCAGTATCACGGCGTGCAACGTAACCACGATCAGGTCAAGGCACTGCGTAACCAGGCTCGTGCCCGTGCATGATTAGCTTGACGCTGTAGATCCACACATGTGGGAGCGGGCTTGCTCGCGATGCAAACAACTCGGTGAATCATATTGACCGAGCTGATGCAATCGCGAGCAGGCCCGCTTCCGCATTCATTTTTAGCCAATGCTGATCGCTGGCAATACCGGCAGGGTCACGGTCTGCTGCTTGCGCGGGGCGATGATTTCGGCTTCGCCATCCACCACTATTTCATCACGCTGGTTGAACACGCGAGTGGCAATGCGCACGCGGAACTTGGGCATTTTTTCCAGGATTTCCAGGCGCACGGTAAGGGTGTCACCGATTTTTACCGGCTTTTGAAAGCTCATCTGCTGGCCGACATAGATGGTGCCCGGGCCAGGCAGCTCGCAGGCTACGGCGGCACTGATCAACGCACCGCTGAACATGCCGTGGGCAATGCGTTCTTTGAACATGGTCGCGGCGGCGAACTCAGGGTCAAGGTGCACCGGGTTGTGGTCGCCGGACATGGCCGCAAAAAGCTGAATGTCACGCTCTCCGACGGTTTTGCTGTAGCTGGCAGTCTGGCCGACTTCGAGGGCTTCGTACGGGGTGTTGGTAACCTGAGTCATCTAGCGCATGTCCTGTGACGAGTGTTTGGTTTTAAGTCTATGATTTTAAAAGTTTTTTAATTGAAAGTCTGTTTTGCTCATTCGCTGCGTGCAGGCCGTGTGCGGCTCAAGGCCTGGTTGAGCCAGGCAATGACATCAGCCATGACTTCGTCGCGATTGGTTTCGTTGAAGAGTTCGTGCCGCGCCTGCGGGTACAAATTAAGTTGCAACTGACGATTGCCGGCACTTCGCAAAGCGTTGGCCAGATCAGTGAGACGCTTGCCTTCACTCACCGGATCACATTCGCCACCCATTATCAGTAAAGGCAGGCCCGGATCGATCTGAGCGAGATTGGACGCTTTGCTGATTTGCTGCAACCCGCCAAGCAGGTCGATCCACAGTTGGTTGGTGCAGCGAAAGCCGCACAGCGGGTCGCTGGCGTAAGCATCGACCTGGACCGGGTCCCGGCTGAGCCAGTCATAAGGCGTGCGATTGGGTTTGAAGGCTTTATTGAACGAGCCGAATGACAACCACTCGATCAACGCACTGCGCCCCTTTGGCCCCTGGCGCCAACGCTCGAAACGGGCAATCAGGCTGGCGGCACGATAGAGCGCCACCGGCTGGAAGTTGGAGGCGCTGAGTATCGCCCCTTGCAGGCTGGCGCCGTGATGCATCAAGTACGCCTGTGCGATATAGCTGCCCATGCTGTGCCCGAGCAGGAAAATCGGTACGCCGGGATGGCTCTGGCTGATATGCCGGCTCAGGCTGGCCACGTCGCTGACCACCGTGCACCAGCCGTCGTGGTCGGCAAAGTAGCCGAGGGTGCCATGCCCGGCCGTCTTGCCGTGGCCGCGCTGGTCATGGGCATACAGGGCAAAACCGGCATCACCCAGCGTCTGGCCCAGGCAGGCATAGCGGCCACTATGTTCGGCCATGCCATGAGCCAATAGAACAATGGCCTTGGGCGTGCCAGCGGGCAGCCACTGGTGAACGAACAGACCGCTGCGGTCATTCGTTTCCAGCCAAAAAGTCTCGGCGGTCATGGCAATTCCTTTACATGTTGTCGTAGCAGTGTATAGCGCATTTGCGCTGCAGCCACTTAACAGGCCATCGCGTAGCAATAAGATTCAAGATGTAAATGGCGAAGATCGCTGTATTTGCCTACTACTTGATAACTGTTAACGTCCGCATATTCCGCTTTTCATTGCTGTTTTCCAGTGAGTGAAAGACGCGGCCAGGCACACTCAGGTACGAGGATAAAAACAATGCAACCTGATTTCTGGAATGACAAACGTCCTGCCGGTGTACCGCTGGATATCGACATGACGGCCTTCAAGTCGGTCGTTGACGTATTTGAACGCTCCTGCAAGAAGTTTGCGGATCGCCCGGCCTTCAGCAACCTGGGTGTGACCATCACCTATGCCGAGCTTGAGCGCCACAGTGCCGCGTTTGCCGGTTACCTGCAGGAATACACCGATCTCAAGCCGGGTGACCGGATCGCCGTACAAATGCCCAATACGCTGCAATACCCGATTGCCGTGTTTGGCGCTATGCGTGCCGGGCTGATTGTGGTCAACACCAACCCGCTCTACACCTCGCGCGAGATGCGCCATCAGTTCAAGAGCGCCGGCATTCGTGCCCTCGTGTACCTGAACATGTTCGGCAAGCGTGTGCAGGAAGTGCTGCAAGACACTGAAATCGACTACCTGATCGAAGCCAGAATGGGCGACATGATGCCGGCCGCCAAAGGCTGGATCACCAACCTGGTGGTCGACAAGGTGAAAAAACTGGTACCGGCCTACTCGCTGCCCCAGGCCGTTTCCTTCAAGAGCGTGTTGCGCCGCGGTGCCGGGCAGGTGATCCGGCCGCTGGTGGTCGGGCTGGATGACACTGCAGTGCTGCAATACACCGGCGGTACCACCGGCCTGCCCAAGGGCGCGATGCTGACCCACGGCAACCTGATCGCCAATATGCAGCAACTGCGCGCGTGCCTGTCCCAGCACGGCGCGGATGGCCAGCCGATGCTCAAGGACGGGCGCGAGATCATGATCGGGCCGTTGCCGCTCTACCATATCTATGCATTCACGGCCAATTGCATGGGCATGATGGTCACGGGCAATCATAACGTCCTGATCACCAACCCGCGTGACATCAAGGGCTTTATCAAGGAGCTGAAAAACTGGAAATTCACCTGCTTTTTGGGGCTTAACACCCTGTTTGTCGCGCTGATGGACCACCCGGACTTCAAGTCAGTGGACTTCTCCGGGCTCAAGATCACCAACTCGGGCGGTACCGCGCTGGTCAAGGCCACTGCCGAGCGTTGGGAAAAACTTACCGGTTGCCGTATCGTCGAAGGTTACGGCCTGACGGAAACCTCGCCGGTGGCCAGCGCCAACCCCTGCGGCCAGCTGGCACGGCTGGGCACGGTGGGCATGCCGGTGCCGGGCACCGCCATGAAGGTCATCAGCGATGAGGGCGTTGACCTGGGCCTGGGCGAGCGGGGCGAGTTGTGTGTCAAAGGCCCGCAAGTGATGAAGGGCTACTGGCAAAACCCTGAGGCCACGGCCGAGGTGCTGGACGCCGAGGGCTGGTTCAAGACCGGTGACATAGCGGTGATCGACCCGGACGGCTTTGTCCGCATCGTCGACCGTAAAAAAGACCTGATCATCGTTTCCGGTTTCAATGTGTACCCCAATGAAATCGAAGACATCGTCATGGCCCATCCCCAGGTGGCCAATTGCGCGGTTATCGGCGTGCCCGACGAGCGCACGGGGGAGGCGGTCAAGCTGTTTGTGGTGCCGCGCGCAGGCGGGGTGACGGTTGAAGAGCTCAAGGCCTACTGCAAGGAAAATTTCACCGGCTACAAGGTGCCCAAGCAGATTGTATTGCGTGATTCCTTGCCCATGACGCCGGTGGGGAAAATCCTGCGTCGTGAGTTGCGTGATACCGTCTGATTCTTACAGCCTGGCGACAGACGCCCGTATGCCGAAAGGCTGCGGGCGTTTTTTTATGTCTATGATAATGCTCTGAAAAGCCCGGTATAGAGGGTTCTTGAAGCTAATAGAGTATTTGCACTAATGATGACTTTGGATTGTCCTACAGTCAGGAATGTGACTCTAAACACGCTTGCAGGCTCTAGGCGGCCTTTGGCAAAGCTGCTACTCTCGGCGCGCTTTGTGACTTCAGGGTAAGAGCAAGTCAGAGCTTTCCATTATAAAAATCAAACAAATAAGAACCGCACCCGATGCGGTGAAGAATTCGCGACGCTGAGGAGTGGGCTTCCATGATTGAAGGCTTTTGGAAGGATAAGTACCCAGCTGGGATTGCTGCTGAGATCAATCCTGATGAATACCCAAATATTCAGACGGTACTGCGGGAATCTTGTCAGCGGTTCGCCGACAAACCGGCGTTCAGTAACCTCGGCAAAACCATCACCTACGGTGAGCTTTATGAGCAGTCCGGCGCGTTTGCAGCCTGGTTGCAACAGCACACCGACCTGCAGCCGGGCGATCGCATCGCCGTGCAGTTGCCCAACCTGCTGCAATACCCGATCGCTGTGTTCGGAGCCATCCGCGCCGGCTTGATCGTGGTCAACACCAACCCGCTGTACACCGCGCGGGAAATGGAACACCAATTCAAGGATTCCGGCGCCAAGGCCCTGGTGTGCCTGGCGAACATGGCGCACCTGGCCGAAAAGGTCGTGCCGCAGACTTCGGTCAAGTATGTGATCGTCACTGAAGTGGCCGACATGCTGTCGCCGTTCAAGCGCGTACTGATCAACAGCGTCATCAAGTATGTGAAGAAGATGGTCCCGGCTTATCACTTGCCGCAGGCCATCAAGTTCAACGATGTGCTGAGCAAGGGGCAGGGCCAGCCGGTCAAGGAAGCCAGCCCGGTAAGCAGTGATGTTGCCGTGCTGCAGTACACCGGCGGCACCACCGGTGTGGCCAAGGGCGCGATGCTGAGCCACCGCAACCTGATAGCCAACATGTTGCAGTGCAAGGCGCTGATGGCTTCCAACCTCGATGAAGGTTGTGAAATCCTGATCACGCCACTGCCGCTGTACCACATCTATGCTTTTACCTTTCACTGCATGGCGATGATGTTGCTGGGTAACCACAACATACTGATCAGCAACCCCCGGGATTTGCCGGCGATGGTTAAAGAGCTGTCCAAGTGGAAGTTCACCGGCTTTGTGGGCCTTAACACCCTGTTCGTGGCGTTGTGCAATAACGAGGCGTTCCGCAAACTGGACTTTTCGGCCCTCAAGGTGACGTTGTCGGGCGGCATGGCCTTGCAGCTGTCGGTGGCTGAACGCTGGAAAACCGTGACCGGTTGCCCGATCTGCGAAGGTTACGGCATGACCGAAACCAGCCCGGTGGCCACGGTCAACCCGGCCCAGAGCATCCAGGTTGGCACCATTGGCATTCCAGTGCCTTCGACCTTGTGCAAAGTGATCAACGATGCCGGTGAAGAGCTGCCGCTGGGTGAAGTCGGCGAGCTGTGCATCAAGGGCCCGCAAGTCATGAAAGGCTACTGGGAGCGCCCTGACGCTACCGCCGAAATCATGGACAGTGAAGGCTGGTTGAAGTCCGGTGATATCGCCGTGATTCAGCCCGATGGTTATATCCGGATTGTCGACCGCAAAAAAGACATGATTCTGGTGTCGGGGTTCAATGTGTACCCCAATGAGCTGGAAGATGTCATGGCTTCCTTGCCTGGCGTGCTGCAGTCTGCGGCAATCGGTATTCCGGATGAGAAAACCGGTGAGCTGATCAAGGTGTTTATCGTGGTCAAGCCGGGCATGACCTTGACCAAGGATGAGGTCATGAAGCATATGCGCGCCAATCTGACGGCTTATAAAGCGCCCAAATTCGTCGAGTTCCGCGACAGCTTGCCGACTACCAACGTAGGCAAGATCTTGCGTCGTGAGTTGCGCGATGAAGAACTGAAAAAGCTGGGTCTCAAGAAGTAACCGGCCTGGATACGAAAAAGCCCCGCATTGCGGGGCTTTTTCATTTTGAAACGGCCAAGACCTGTTGTAGCAGCTGGGGAAAAAGTGATGGCTGAAAGCTCCTCACCCCAACCCTCTCCCGGAGAGAGAGGGCGCTGATCTATGGAGATTTTCAGGCCGCGTGCGGTCAGTCCCCTCGCCCTCCGGGAGAGGGCTAGGGTGAGGGGCTTTTGGTTGGGCTTGACCTGCAACAGAGTATCTACAGGTCGGCCACAGGTTTTGGCCCTTGGGTTTATTTCTGCAAGAACTGTGCGAAGTTAACACCAGTACCTGTAGGGCGAACGTCCTGCAAATAGGAATCCTTGTCCGCACTCAACTCCAGGCTCATGGTCGGCGTACGCTTGTGTGTCGCACGTACTACCATGCCTTCGCGCTTTTCACGCAGGAATGCAGTGGTCACCTTCAGGTGCAACAGTTCGTCGGTGCTTGGGGTGTGCAGCAACAAATGCACCCATTCGTACTGGCCCACAGCCAGACGAGCCAGCGGAATATCGAACCACCAGATGTTCTTGTTGGTGTTCAGTGCGGCGAAATGGCAGTTGTTGACGCCGAGTACCGCGCCGCCGAGTTCCTGGTTTCTGCGGGCAATAGCCAGCTTTTTATCGAGTTTCATAACCTTCCTACAATTGCGGATCTTCAGCGCCATAGCCTGAATACGTCGCGTATTCTCGGGGGTTAGCGGGCAAACATAAAGCCCAACCTGC
>Ga0256410_1000661_pt1 | contig 31120 bp, 33 predicted proteins | sample PhyWR1_FD_185983 | JGI IMG/M metagenome (GOLD analysis project Ga0256410, IMG submission 185983) | Leaf surface microbial communities from wheat plants in UC Gill Tract Community Farm, Albany, California, United States - DLSL W.R1 | ecosystem: Host-associated > Plants > Phyllosphere >... | reverse complement strand
GCTTGGGCCACAACACTTCAATCAACGCGGTAAACCAGGCTTCCAGGCCTTTGCGCAGCCAGCTGCGGCCCGACCACAAAAACAGGTTCTTCGACACTTGCTGGCTCAGCGTACTGGCGCCGCGCACTGTGCCGCCTTGCTCGTTGTGGATCAGCGCAGCCCTGATCGCGCCGAAGTCAAAACCCCAGTGCTCGGGGAATTTCTGATCTTCACCGGCCATGACCGCAACTTTCAGTTCGTCGGATATTTCATCCCAGGGCCGCCAACTGCGCTGCAGGTCAATCGGCTGGCCATCAAGCCACGACTCGACCTTGCGCTCGACCATCAGCGCCGTACCTGGCGGTGGTACCCAGCGAAAAACCAGCACCAGCAATGCGCTGCCCACTGCGAACCAGAGCAGGACCTTGAGAAAGCGATGAACAAGAAAACGCAGCATGGATGACTTGGCCGAACCCGTTGAGCGGGCCATTATACAGACCCTGCGCCATTCCATGATCCAGACTGGAGTTACCCCATGCTGCGCGTTTTTTTGATGCTGGCCGCATTCTTCGGCTTTACCGGTGTTGCTTTGGGTGCTTTCGCTGCCCACGGTCTGAAAGGCCGCCTGACTGAGCAGTATCTGGCTATTTTTCATACAGGTGTGACCTACCAGTTGGTTCACACCCTGGCCCTGTTTGGCGTGGCCTTGCTGGCCACTCATCTGCCTGGGCGCCTGGTGACCTGGGCAGGTGTCTGTTTCGCTCTCGGGATTGTGCTGTTTTCCGGCAGCCTGTACCTGCTGACCATGACCGGCATCAGCAAGCTGGGGATCATTACCCCCTTTGGTGGCCTGGCATTTCTGGTCGGCTGGCTGTGTTTGGGGCTGGCCGCCTGGCGCCTGAGCTGAGCCTGCAAGATGAATGGCTTGGGTCGGCCTGACTGATCGGGCTAGAATGCGGGCCCCTTAAAATGAAGGCAGCGTCGCGCATGCTCATTCAGTTGAACGGTGAATCCTTTGAACTACCCGACGGCGAGACCGTCGCCGACCTGCTGGCCCGCCAGGAGCTGACCGGCCGCAGGGTTGCTGTCGAGCTGAACCTGGACATTGTCCCGCGCAGCCAGCATGCCGAGACGGTACTCAAAGCCGGTGACCAGGTCGAAGTGGTGCATGCAATCGGTGGCGGCTAGGTTTTGCCCTACCCGTCATGCTCGCCCCGCAGTGCATATAATTAAAGAGGATTCCCGATGAGCAACGTTCGCAGCGACAAGCCTTTTACCCTGGCCGGCCGTACTTACCAGTCGCGGCTGCTGGTAGGCACCGGCAAGTACCGTGACCTTGAAGAAACCCGCCTGGCTATCGAAGCCTCGGGTGCTGAAATCGTCACTGTTGCCGTGCGTCGCACCAACATCGGTCAGAACCCTGGTGAGCCCAACCTGCTCGACGTGCTGCCGCCGGATCGCTACACCATCCTGCCGAACACCGCCGGTTGCTACGATGCAGTCGAAGCCGTGCGCACCTGTCGCCTGGCCCGTGAATTGCTCGACGGCCACAAGCTGGTCAAGCTGGAAGTACTGGCTGATCAGAAAACCCTGTTCCCCAACGTTATCGAAACCCTCAAGGCCGCCGAGATTCTGGTCAAGGACGGTTTCGACGTGATGGTGTACACCAGTGATGACCCGATCATTGCCCGTGAACTCGAGGCGATGGGCTGTATTGCCGTGATGCCGCTGGCCGGCCTGATCGGTACCGGTTTGGGGATCTGCAACCCCTACAATCTGCGCATCATCCTTGAAGAAGCAAAAATTCCGGTGCTGGTCGATGCGGGCGTGGGCACCGCCTCCGACGCGACCATCGCCATGGAAATGGGCTGCGAAGCGGTGCTGATGAACTCGGCCATCGCCAATGCCCAGCATCCGATCATCATGGCCGAAGCCATGAAGCACGCCATTGTGGCGGGCCGTCTGGCGTACCTGGCCGGGCGCATGCCGAAAAAACTCTATGCCAGCGCCTCTTCGCCGCTGGATGGTCTGATCAAGTAAGAGCCACTGATGACTGAATCACTAGACACCCCAATCCCGGAAGAAGGCGAAGATCGCCAACACCGTCGCATCAAGAGTTTTGTGATGCGCGCCGGGCGCATGACCGAAGGCCAGCAACGCGGCCTCGATCAAGGTACGCCGCTGTATGTACTGCCACTGGCTGACGCGCCGGTCGATTTCGACCAGGTGTTCGGTCGCTCTGCGCCGCGCACGCTGGAAATCGGTTTTGGCATGGGCCATTCACTGCTGGAAATGGCAGCGGCTTCGCCTGAACAGGACTTTATCGGCGTAGAGGTTCACCGCCCGGGTGTGGGCGCGCTGCTCAATGGCGTGCTGACTCAAGGCCTGACCAACCTGCGGGTTTACGATTGCGATGCGATCGAAGTCCTGACCCGTTGCGTGGCAGACAACAGCCTTGATCGCCTGCTGCTGTTCTTCCCGGACCCTTGGCACAAGAGCCGTCACCACAAGCGCCGGATCGTGCAAGCGTCCTTCGCAGAGCTGGTGCGCTCCAAGCTCAAGGTCGGCGGCGTGTTGCACATGGCTACCGACTGGGAACCCTATGCTGAATACATGCTGGAAGTGATGAACGTCGCGCCGGGTTATCGCAACCTGGCTGAAGACGGCAAGTGCGTGCCACGTCCGCCTGAGCGCCCGGTGACCAAGTTCGAACGCCGCGGCGAACGACTGGGTCATGGCGTGTGGGATTTGAAATTCGAAAAACTGGCGTAAGCGGTTTTTCTGATACCGGCCTCACCCTGCTTTGGGGCCGGTCAAGATGTGGGAGCGGGCTTGCTCGCGATGGCATCACAGCGGTAAATCATATGCACCGCGTTGCCTGTATCGCGAGCAAGCCCGCTCCCACAAGATATCCTGGGTGCTCCTCAGCGCCGATCCGCCACCACCCCGATCAACGCCAGCACCACCACCAACACCGGCGCCAGGCTGTAGTTGTTGAACTGGCTCAACCCGCGTTCGACCCACGGCGTGGCGTAGATCAGCGCTGCACCGCTGCCGATCAGGCAAAGCAGGGCCATTAGCGGCACGCGCAAGGCGCCGGCAATGCCGCCCAGGCGCTGTTCTACCCAGCCCTTGAAGTCGGCACCGAACAGCACCAGCACACAGCCAATCAAGGCCAGGGCAATCTCCGAGAGGTGGCTGCGGCTCCAGCGCGATACGGTGGCAAGCAGGTCAAGTACCAAGTCCATTCGAGTTCCTTAGGTCAAAAAGTGCTGCAACAAGTCGTTGAGAAACAGCTGGCCTCGGGCGGTTGCCGCCAGGCGTGACGGTTCGACCTGCAATAAGCCACTTTGTTCGGCTGCTTTGCGTCCAGTGCTCAAGCTGTCCAGCGCCAGCCCGGTGCGCTGAGGGTAGAGCACCGAATCAACACCGTCGGTCAGGCGCAAGGCGTTCATTAGAAACTCAAAGGGTAGCTCTTCAGCTGTAAGCGTTTTCTCGCCTGCTTGAAAGTTTTTCGTCGGATTCAGGTAGTCCTTAGGCAAGCGAGTTTTCCAGGTGCGCACGATGCGACCATCAGGATGGCTCAGTTTGCCGTGGGCGCCAGCGCCAATGCCGATAAAGTCGCCAAAGCTCCAGTAGTTGAGGTTATGCCGCGCCGGGCGGCCAGGCTGGGCATAGGCAGACACTTCATACTGGGCGTAGCCATGTTCGGCGAGCAGCGCCTGGCCGGCTTCCTGAATGTCCCATAGGGTGTCGTCTTCAGGCAGTACCGGCGGCTGGTTCCAGAACACTGTGTTGGGCTCCAGTGTCAGCTGATACCACGATAGGTGTGTCGGCTTGAGGGCGATGGCCTGGCGCAGGTCGCTCAGGGCGTCGTCCAGGGACTGATCGGGCAGGCCGTGCATCAGGTCCAGGTTGAAGTTGTCAAACCCCGCCTGGCGCGCCATGCCGGCCGCGCGCACGGCTTCGTCACCGTTGTGGATACGGCCCAGGGCCTGCAGTTTTTCCTGCTGGAAGCTCTGGATGCCGATCGACAGGCGGTTGATGCCCAGCTTGCGGTAAGCCACGAATTTTTCCTGCTCGAAAGTGCCCGGGTTGGCTTCCAGGGTGATTTCGATATCGTGGGTAAACGGGATACGGGCTTCAACGCCCTTGAGCAGACGCCCCAGCGCTTGCGCACTGAACAGGCTCGGCGTGCCGCCGCCAAAGAAAATCGAACTCAGCTCGCGGCCATATACCGCGTGCAGGTCCTGATCGAGGTCGGCCAGCAGCGCGTCGACGTACTCTTCTTCGGGCAGCACCGGGCTGGCGGTGTGGGAGTTGAAGTCGCAATACGGGCATTTGCGCACGCACCACGGAATATGGATATACAGCGACAGGGGTGGCAATTGGCTCAGCGGCGCGCGCGGCGCCTGCTGGGTAAAGCCAGCCGCGCTCAGATAGAGCGGCTGTGGAGGTGTGTCGTGGGTCATTTCAGGCCCAAACGCTGACGTAGCAGAACCATGGCGCGAGCACGATGGCTCAGCTGGTTTTTCTCCGTCGGGCTCAATTCGGCACTGGAGCAGTTGCGCTCAGGTACCCAGAACAGCGGGTCATAGCCAAAACCGTGCTCGCCACTGGCGGCAGGCAGGATACGCCCGTGCCACAGGCCTTCACAGATGATCGGCAGCGGGTCGTCGGCGTGGCGCACCAGTGCCAGCACGCAGACAAACTGTGCACCGCGCTCGGCCTCGGGCACGTCCTTGAGGGCATCGAGCAGCTTGGCGTTGTTCGCCGCATCGCCTTGGCCATCGGCGTAGCGCGCCGAGTAGATACCCGGAGCGCCGCCGAGAAAGTCCACGGCCAGCCCCGAGTCGTCGGCCAGTGCCGGCAAGCCCGAGATACGTGCCGCATTGCGGGCTTTAAGAATTGCGTTCTCAACAAACGACAAGCCGGTTTCTTCCGGCTCGACGCTGCTGAATTCTCCAATCGAGCGCAACTGCACCGACTCGCCGAGCATGGCCTGAAGTTCTTTGAGTTTGCCGGCGTTGTGGCTAGCCAGTACCAGTTGCGTAAGGTTCATCATTCGATTGGAGCGACCATTTGAGAAAATTGGATGGTTTCAGAGGTGGCGCCGCCGGCTTTCACATCTACCTTGAAGGTGAAGGTCTGCGGCCCGGCCACCGGGAACTGGGCCAGATAATTGATTTCGCCGTTCTTGCCCACCTGACGGAAGGTCAGTGGCGTTGGCTTGGCATCGCCGGTCTGCACCGTGCCTTGAACGTTGGCGGCAATGTTCTTGCCGCCCTTGTTCAGGGTGATGTTGAGCACCCCATTGGTTTTGCTGCGGGTGACCTCAAATTCGTTGGCGATGTCCGGCGTCAGGAAAGTCGACGGGAACGCGTTGTAATACACCGTTGTATCGCCAAACGTCTGCTGACGCTGGGCAGATGTGCCGTCACCGGCAAAAGCCTGCATGCCAAAACACATCGAAAGCAGTAGTAATCCAATACGACCCATTGTCACTCTCCTTGAACTTGCTGGTTTAGACCGCGACCTGATGATCCTGAAGGCCGGGACTGCTGACACGATAAATGCCAATCTCGCCCAACAGGTTAGGCCATATCTTGCTCGCCCACCCGTGTCGGTGTTGTTGATCTACGGCAAGGCGGTTGATCACTTGTGCTTCGCGCTCGCGGCACAGCGCTTCGAAGTCTTCGAAAGTACAGAAGTGAATGTTCGGCGTGTTGTACCAGGTGTACGGCAGAAATTCGGAAACCGGCATCCGCCCCTTGCTGGCCAGGTACCAGCGGCAGCGCCAGTGCCCGAAGTTGGGGAAGGTGATGATGCACTGGCGGCCGACGCGCAACATTTCGTCGAGGATCCGGTCGGGGTAATGCACGGCCTGCAGCGCCTGGGTCATGACCACGATGTCGAAACTGTTGCTGGCGAAGTTGCCCAGGCCCTTGTCCAGGTCCTGCTCGATAACGTTGATGCCTTTGGCGACGCATTCGGCGATGTTGTCCGGGTCGTTTTCCAGGCCATAGCCGGTGACCTGCTTGTTGTCGCGCAGCCAGCTCAGCAGTTCGCCATCACCACAACCGAGGTCGAGCACGCGGCTGCCGGCGGGGATCCAGTCTTGGATGATTTCCAGGTCGGCTCTCATGGCGTTCTCACAGTTCTATGCGGTTCATGTAGTTGCTGAAGGCTTGCAGGTAACGCGGGATCGGAATCAGGAAGGCGTCATGGCCTTGCGGAGCATCGATTTCCAGGTAGCAGACGTCTTTTTTCGCGGCCATCAATGCATCCACCAGCTCCCGCGAACGGGCGGGCGAGAAGCGCCAGTCGGTGGTGAACGACATCACGCAGAAGCGCGCCTTGGCCCCGGCAAAGGTTTTGGCCAGATCGTCATCGAAGTTGGCTGCCGGGTCGAAGTAGTCCAGCGCCTTGGTCATCAGCAGGTAAGTGTTGGCATCGAAGCGCCCGGAGAACTCTTCACCCTGATAACGCAGGTAGCTCTCGACCTGGAACTCGACGCTATGGAAGTCGTAGTTGAGGTTTTCGTTCTTCAGGCCACGGCCGAATTTTTCACCCATCGAGTCATCGGACAGGTAGGTGATGTGCCCGACCATGCGTGCCAGCATCAGGCCGCGCTTGGGAATCACGCCTTTTTCCTGGAACGAACCGCCGTGAAACTCGGGGTCGGTGAGGATGGCCTGACGGGCGACTTCGTTGAATGCGATGTTTTGCGCGGACAGCTTGGGGGCCGAGGCAATCGCCAGGCAATGGCGCAGGCGATCCGGGTAGCTGATGCTCCACTGCAACGCCTGCATGCCACCCAGGCTGCCGCCGATCACCGCGGCCCACTGGTTGATCCCCAGGCGGTCAGCCAGGCGCGCCTGGCTGTGAACCCAGTCTTCAACGGTCAGTACCGGGAAGTCGGCGCCAAACGGGCGACCGGTTTGCGGGTTGAGGCTGCTTGGCCCGGTGGAACCGTTGCAACCGCCCAGGTTGTTGAGGCTGACGACGAAGAACTTGTTGGTATCGATGGGCTTGCCGGGGCCGATGCAGCTGTCCCACCAGCCGGGCTTGCGATCGTCGGCGCTGTGATAGCCCGCCGCGTGATGGTGCCCTGACAGCGCGTGACAGATGAGCACGGCATTGCTGGCCGTGGCATTGAGCTGGCCGTAGGTTTCGTAAATCAGTTCATAGGCAGGCAGTGAGCGACCGCAGGCTAACGCGAGGGGCTCGTTGAAGTGCGCCGTTTGCGGCACAACCAGACCAACGGAATCGGGGGGAAAGGCAGCTGGCATCGACCCTGCTCTCATTTAAATGAGGCGTAAGTCTAATGAGCGGGGGGCGTAGCAGCAAGCAATGGTGCAAAACCCTGTAGCCGCTGCCGAAGGCTGCGATAAGGGCCGCAGGACCTTTGTCATATTCGATAACAACAGGGTCGCTTCGCAACCCATCGCAGCCTTCGGCAGCGGCTACAGGATCAGGCGGCAGGCCGGGCCAAACCTGGCAAATCCGGCAGTTTTTTCGGCGCATGCAAACGCACGCGCTTCTGCCGGTTGAGTTCGCCGCTGATCAGGCTCACCTGGCTTTTGGCAATGCCGAACGCCTTGGCCAGAAAAGCCATCAGGTGGGCGTTGGCCTTGCCTTCAACCGGTGGGGCGGTAAGGCGGATTTTCAGACGGTCACCGTGCAGGCCGGCAAATTCATCGCTGCTGGCCTTGGGTTGCAGGTGACAGTCGAGAATCAGATCCTCGCCGTCCCAACGGAAGTAGCTCATCAGATCAGGCCGAACAATATGACCGGCATGCCGACGTACATGGCCAATGGCGGGATCACGAAGCTCTGGATCAACTGGATGACCATGAACGCCAGGATCGGCGAGATATCCAGTCCGCCCATGCTTGGCAGGAAGCGGCGAAACGGTGCCAGGGCAGGTTCGGTGATCTGGTTGACCAGTTCAGCGCCCGGGCTGGTGCTGCCCGGTGCTACCCACGACAGGATCACGCTGATGATCATGGCGAAGAAAAACACCTTCAAAAACAGCGCGGTCACGCCAATGATCGCCCACAGCAGCAGGCCCAGCACGTTGAACGACATGTAGCTGAGCGTCAGTACCACGGCGAAGATCACCATTTGCACGAGAATCGCCAGCACCAGCGATGACATGTCCAGGCCGAACACGCTCGGGATCACCCGGCGCAGCGGCTTGAGCAGCGGCTGGGTGGCCTTGACGATGAACTGGCACAGCGGGTTGTAGAAGTTGGCCCGCACCAGCTGCAGGATAAACCGCAGCAGTACGATCAGCAGGTAGAGGCTACCCAGGGTTTGAATCACGAAAATGGCAGCGCCATTAAGTCCGGACATCATGTACTCCTTTATTGACCCAGTTGTTCGGCCATTTCGGCCGAGCGGTGCGCGGCGGCACTCAATGCTTTTTCGACCGAGGCTGCGAAGCCGTCGGCCTGGAATGATTTGATTGCAGCTTCGGTGGTGCCGGCTGGCGAGGTCACGCGGCGGCGCAGTTCGGCGGCATCGACATCGCTGGCCACGGCCATGTGTGCGGCGCCCAGAGCCGTTTGCTCGGCCAGTTGCTTGGCCACGTCGCGTGGCAGGCCAAGCTTGACGCCTGCATCGGTCATGGCTTCGATCAACAGAAAAAAGTACGCCGGGCCGCTGCCGGACACGGCAGTCACGGCATCGATCTGCGCTTCACTGTCTACCCACACCACAATGCCCACGGCGCTGAGCAGTTGTTCAGCCTGCTGGCGTTGCTCGGCGGTGACGTCGGCAGTGGCGAACAGGCCGCTCACGCCCTTGCCCAGCAGGGCCGGGGTGTTGGGCATGCAGCGCACCAGTGGCTGGTTGCCCAGCCAATTGAGCAGGCTGGCGCAGGTAATGCCGGCGGCAATGGACACCAGCAGTTGATGGGGCTGCAAATGCGGACGCAGGTCCTGGCACACGGCTTTCATGGCCTGAGGCTTGACCGCAATGACAATCACGTCGGCGTCTTGAATGGCTTGCGCGTTATCGGCAAACAGTTCGATGCCATGCTCGGCGGCCACTTTGGCCCGCGTCTCGGCACCCGGATCGCTGGCGCGGATCTGTGCTGCATCCAGACCTTTGGCCAACAGGCCGCCGATCAGGCTGGAAGCCATGTTGCCGGCGCCGATAAAGGCAATACGCATTTTGCTCATAACCGATCCTTATAAAAAATGAGATAGGCCCTTTCAGGCCTGGCCGTAGTCACGGGCGCCAAATAATGCAGTGCCGATACGCACCCAGGTGGCGCCTTGGGCAATCGCCGACTCCAGGTCGTGGCTCATGCCCATTGAAAGCGTGTCGAGGCCCATGTTCAGGCTCTCTTGCAAGGTGCGTACCGCCGCAAAGGCAGCGTCCTGCTCGGCGCGGTCCTCCGTAGGTTCAGGTATCGCCATCAGGCCGCGCAGCTTCAAACGTGGCAGGGCGCTGATGGCGGCCGCCAGCGCAGGCAAGTCAGTCGGGGTACAGCCCGATTTGCTGACCTCACCGCTGACATTGACCTGAATGCAGATATTGAGCGGCGGCAAGTCGGCCGGGCGTTGTTCAGACAAACGCTGGGCAATCTTGAGCCGGTCCACGGAATGCACCCACGCGAAATGCTCGGCGATGTCGCGCGTCTTGTTCGATTGAATGGGGCCGATGAAGTGCCAACACAAGGGCAGGTCGGCTAATTCGACCTGTTTGGCGCGGGCTTCCTGCAGATAGTTTTCACCGAAGTCGCGAATGCCCGCGGCATGGGCTTCACGCAGCGCGCCAGCAGGTTTGGTCTTGCTGACAGCGAGTAGATGAATGCTGGTTACATCACGTTGCACAGCCAGTGCGGCTGCGCGTATGCGCGCCTCAACCCGGGCAATGTTGCCTGCTATCGTGGACATTCTTTAAGCCCGCTGTTGTGAAAGTCAGCGGCATTCTACTGGAATTGGGAGGGGGGATGGATATCGCCGACCTGGTTGGCCTGCAGCCGCTGGCAGCGGCTGCAGGATTTGCCTGCGCTTAGCGTTGTACGACCTGCAAAGCGCCTTTCTCTTTCGGCAGAACGCGCTTGGCGACTACGTAGTGGTTTTGCCAGTAAGGTTTTTGCAGCGTGTCGATAGTCACCGATTTGCCGCGACGCGGGGCATGAATAAAGCGGTCATTGCCCAGGTAAATGGCAACGTGGTTGACCTTGCGGCTCTTGATATTGAAAAACAGCAGGTCGCCGGGCTTCAGGTCTTTGCGTTCGACCTTTTGCCCATGGCCGCTGGCCATTTCGCTGGAGGTGCGCGGCAAATCAACGGTGGCCACGTCATTAAAGGCGTATTTGACCAGCCCGCTGCAGTCGAACCCTTTACTTGGGCTGCTGCCGCCCCAACGATAAGGAGTGCCCAGCACGTTGACGGCGCGGCTCAGGACCGTGCTGCTCTGCTTGTTGGCGGCGGCCAGGGAAGCGGCCGCAATTTTGCCGGGGGCCTTGCGGTGGGCTTTACTGGACGCAGGACGTGCTACGGTCTTGCTGGTAGAGGCAACATAAGGCGTACCCGCAGATGACTTTGCGGTGTAGCCGGTGAAGCCCGAAGGAAGGTGTTGCTCACGATTGGTGGCGTGGGCGGCCAGTGGCAATAATAGGCAAATGGTTAGCCATGTCTTGAATATAGGACGCATTCGGCAGGGCTCAATGGTTATAAACGCGAAACTTTATAACAGCTTTTTTGTCCTTTCTCAGGCCATTTGTCAGGTGGACTGTAGGGTCAAATTCCGTAAACGTGGTGGCAAATTGTCGCATGGCGAGGGTGCAGGTCAGGTCCTACAAGGCTTTGCGCCGATTCTTGTAAGACACTTTTACCTTTTGCGCGACAGTAAAAAAGTCACAAAAAACTTCACAATATTTTTCTATCAGCAGCAAAGAGGGCATTTATGAGCGGCTATCGAGATGATGTACAGCGCGATACTCACAGCAAAGTGCTGGGTTATTTGCTGTGGATTTTCGGTTTTCTGGGAGCGCACCGTTTCTATTACGGCAAGCCGGTAACCGGGACGATCTGGTTTTTCACCCTGGGCTTGTTGGGTATCGGCTGGTTGATCGACTTGTTCCTGATCCCGAGCATGGATCGTGAAGCTGACTTGCGGTTCACCGCAGGTGACACCGACTACAGCGTGTCATGGATTCTGCTGACGTTTCTGGGCGTTTTTGGCGTACATCGCATGTACATGGGCAAATGGATCACGGGGATCATCTACCTGTTTACCGGTGGTTTTTTCCTGATCGGCGTCCTGTATGACTTCTGGACCCTGAACGATCAGATTTCGATCAAAAACGCAGAGCGCCGCTAAAGATCAAAAGCCCCTCACTGTAGAGACCGGTAGATCCTTTACACATCTGACCGGGTACATCGTTTACACATTTACAGGCTTGAGACGCGCTTTGCACCGCGCTCAAGCCTGCCCAAAGGGTAGCTGCAAAGGTACAGATCCCAAACATCATCAGCTACCTCCTTCAACGCTACTTGCTCGCCTATCAGGGCCTCGCCCAAAAATATGTGCGAGCCCTTCCATTTAATTTCTCCATTGCTTCGCACTCGCCTTACATCTACATCTTCTCCGTACGCCACCGCAGGCACGTAGCCGGGGTAAATCCTTGACGATGAGCTGTACACCTCGGCGGGCACTTTCATGCCCAAAGCGGTGTGAGGTCTGTAGTGGTTGAAGTCATGCACGAACTCTTCAAAGAGCAACTGTTGGCGTAGCAGATTGTCGGCTACAGGCTGGAGTACAGCGGCTTTCAAGGTACGGTGCATGCGCTCGTGCCGACCGTTTTGATCCGGGCGCCCGGGCTTGATTGTTTCCGGATAAATTCCCAGTCGGATAAACCATACCGACAGGCTCGATAGCCGCGCCAAGCCAGTTGAGGCGAACGGCGAACCATTGTCGGTTCGTATCACATCAGGCATCCCATACTCCCTGAATGCCCACTCAAAGCCTTGCCGCGCAGGTTCGGTGTGTGTGCCAAGAAGACCTTTGCAGAGCAGTAGATAGCGGCTGGCGTGGTCCGTAATGGTCAGGGGATAGCACCAACGATTGTCCTTGGTTCTGAACTGACCTTTGAAATCGGCGCACCAGGTTTGGTTGGGCTCATTGGCCTCGCGTAACTTGACCGAGCTATGAGGACGGGGACGAGCGCGTTTGCGAGGCAATACGAGTCCAGCTTTTTTGAGCCATAACCCGGCGGTACTCGCAGCAGGCCAGACAATCTCAGGCTCTGCATTTCGCAAACGCTGGATCAGCTGTTTGGGGCCGCGATCCAAATGCTCGGTTTTCTTTTCGAGCAACCTGCTGATGATCTCATCGCTGGTTTGATGCGGGCAGTGGTGAGGCTTGCGGGATAGCTCTTTGAGACCGTCAGGGCCTAGAGCTGCATACCTGCTTAGCCATTTATCAACCGTGGGGCGGCTGATGCCATGAAGGCGACTCAATTGGCTTTTGCTGTAATTACCGCTAAGCCAGTCACTGATTAATTTAACTCGCTGATCCATTACGGACTCTCGTTTCCAGGGCATGGTCAGTACCTCCTGACCATGCTTAATACCTGTAAACGATGTGCCCGGTCTTAAACGTAAACGATGTACCCGGTTTCTACCCACCCTAGCCCTCTCCCGGAGGGAGAGGGGACTAAAGGCAGAAGCAGATCTGCGTAACACCACCAATCAGCTCCCTCTCCCGGAGGGAGAGGGTTGGGGTGAGGGCCGTTCTTAGCCTTCGTAACTGATCCGGCCATCCACCAGCGTGTAACGCACGGCACCCGGCAGGCAATGACCGAGGAACGGGCAGTTGTCGCCTTTGGAATGCCATTTCTCACCGACCAGGGTCGAGGCCGCCGGGTCAAACAGCACCAGGTCTGCTGCCGAACCCACTGCCAGCTTGCCGGCTGGCAGGCGCAGGGCGTCAGCCGGGCCAGCGCTCAGGCGGCTGAGCAGCGTCGGCAAGTCGAGCAAGCCGTCTTCTACCAGGGTCATTGCCAGCGGCAGCAGCACTTCAACGCTGCTCATGCCCGGCTCGGTAGCGCCGAACGGGGCCAGCTTGGCGTCACGTTCGTGGGGCTGATGATGGCTGGAGATGGCTTGCACCACGCCCGACTTCACGGCCTCGCGCAGGCCGTCACGGTCGGCGCGGGTGCGCAGTGGCGGCTGCACATGGTAAACGCTGGAGAAATCCACCAGTGCTTCGTCAGTCAGAATCAGCTGATACAACGCCACATCCGCAGTGACTTTCAGGCCGCGGGCCTGGGCCTGGGCGATCAGGGCCACACCACGGGCGCTGGTCAGTTGGCTGAAGTGGGCGCGTACGCCACTTTGCTCAACCAGCAGCAGGTCACGGGCCAGTGCTACGGTTTCGGCCGTTTCCGGAATACCCGGTAAACCGCGGAACGCTGCCATTGCGCCGTCGTGGGCAATCCCGCCTTCGGCCAGATCACGGTCCTGGGAGTGGAAGATCACCGTCAGGTCGAACGTGGCTGCGTACTCCAGCGCCCGGCACAGGGTGCGGGTGTTGGTGAAGCTGTTGAGGCCGTTGCCAAATGCCACGCAGCCCGCGTCGCGCAGGGCGATCAGCTCGGCCAGTTGCTCGCCGTCCAGGCCTTTGCTCAACGCACCGATCGGGAACACCTTGCAGTTGCCGGCTTCACGGGCGCGGTCGAGGATCAGTTCGGCGACGGCCGAGGTGTCCAGCACCGGCTTGGTGTGCGGTGGGCAGCACAGGCTGGTGACGCCACCGGCCGCCGCCGCGCGGGTCTCGCTGGCGATGGTGCCTTTGCGGCTGTAGCCCGGTTCGCGCAGGGCAACGTTGAGGTCAACCAGCCCGGGGGCGGCCACCAGGCCTTTGGCGTCGATGGTTTGCGTCGGGGTGAAACCGGCTGGCGCTGCGCCAATGGCAACGATCTTGCCGGCTTCCAGGTGCAGGTCAGTCACTTGATCCAGCTGGCTGGTCGGATCAATTACACGGGCGCCGAGAATGCTGAGCTTCACTGGGCGTTCTCCTGTTCGAATTGGCGCTGGGCGGTTTGCCCGCTCATGGTCATGGACAACACCGCCATGCGCACGGCAATGCCGTAGGTCACCTGGTTGAGGATCACCGAATGCGGGCCATCGGCCACCGCGGATTCAATCTCGACGCCACGGTTGATCGGCCCCGGGTGCATAACGATGCAATCAGGCTTGGCCCCGGCCAGGCGGGCAGTGGTCAGGCCGAACAGGCGGTAGAACTCGCCTTCGCTCGGCAGCAGGCCACCGGACATGCGCTCGCGCTGCAGGCGCAGCATGATCACCACGTCGACGTCTTTGAGGCCCTGGGTCATATCGGTGTAGACCTTCACGCCGTATTGCTCGATGCCGATCGGCAGCAGCGTTTTCGGCGCGATAACGCGAATGTCCTTACAACCCAGGGTCTTGAGGGCGATCATGTTCGAGCGCGCTACCCGCGAGTGCAGGATGTCGCCGACGATGGCCACCGACAGGTTTTCGAAGCCGCCCTTGTGCCGACGGATGGTCAGCATGTCGAGCATGCCCTGGGTCGGGTGGGCATGGCGGCCGTCACCGCCGTTGATGATCGCCACCTGCGGGCACACGTGCTCGGCAATAAAATGGGCGGCGCCGGAGTCACCGTGGCGCACCACGAACATGTCGGCGGCCATGGCCTCAAGGTTGCGCAGGGTATCGAGCAGGGTCTCGCCCTTGCTCGCCGACGAGGTCGACACGTTAAGCGTGATCACGTCGGCAGACAGGCGCTGGGCGGCCATTTCAAAGGTAGTGCGGGTGCGGGTGGAGTTTTCGAAGAACACGTTGCACACGGTCTTGCCGCGCAGCAACGGGACTTTTTTAACCGCTCGGGCGCCGACTTCAAGGAACGAGTCGGCGGTGTCGAGGATTTCTGTCAGCAGTTCACGGCGCAAACCGTCGAGCGACAGAAAGTGGCGCAGCTGGCCCTGATCATTGAGCTGCAGCGGGCGCTTGGCGTCTGTAGGCGTCATCGCAATGGTCTCTTAGAGGGCTAGGTCTTGAAGTTCGAGTGTCAGTGGCGCGGGGCCGGACAATTTTACCCGCTCGCTCGGCTTGAGCGACAAGGTCGCGCCCACCACATCCGGACGGATCGGCAGCTCGGCGGCGTCCAGGTCCAGCAGGCTGACCAGGGTCACGCTGGCCGGACGACCATAGTCGAACAGCTCGTTCAGCGCTGCGCGAATGGTCCGACCGCTCATCAGCACATCGTCGATCAGCACCAGGTGCTGGCCTTCAATTTCGAATGGCAATTCGGAAGGCCGCACTTGTGGGTGCAGGCCGTTCTGGCTGAAATCATCGCGGTAGAACGACACGTCCAGCGTGCCCAGCGGGGCCTCGCTGTTCAGCGCCTTGAGCAGCGCCTGGGCAACCCAGATGCCGCCGGTGCGGATGCCGATGTAACGTGGTTCGGTGATACCGCGACGGGCCAGGTGGGCCTTGAGATCAAGGGCCATCTGGGAGATCAGTTCAGCGGGAACAGGCAGGATCATGGTGGCTCCTTAAAAGGCCCGCGCAGCAGAACGTGCGGCGGCGGGCGCAAACAATGAGGCGGGTCAATTGTACAAGCGCCGGGTCAGTCTTGAGAGTGCGCCGGGTTTTCGTCGAGCCAGCCTTGCAGCACCAGTTTGGCGGCGATGGCATCAACGGGGTTGTCGCGGTAGCTGCCGCGCTGGCCGCCCTGGGCCCGGCGCTCGCCCTTGGCCTCGAAGGTGGTCAGGCGTTCATCATGGGTAAAAACCGGCAAATTGAAGCGGCCATTCAGACGATTGGCAAATTTCTGCGCCCGGGCGCAGAAGTCGCTCGGGGTGCCGTCCATGTTCAGGGGCATGCCGACCACCATTGCGTCGGGCTGCCACTCCTTGATCAGCTTTTCGATTTCTTCCCACTTGGGGATGCCATTCTCGGCTTTCAGGTTGCACAGTTCGCGGGCCTGGCCAGTAATCATCTGGCCCACAGCCACGCCGATGGAGCGGGTGCCGTAGTCGAAGCCCAGCAGTAAACGAAGGCTGGCCATCAGGAATGGCCTGCTTGGGTGCTTAACAAATTGAGGTTCACTCCGAGGTGTTTGGCGGCCGCGTCGAGGCGCAGCTCGCTTGGGGTATCAAACAGGATATGAGCGGAATACGGGCAGGTCAGCCAGGCGTTGTCGGCCAATTCGGCTTCCAGCTGGCCAGCATCCCAGCCGGCATAGCCCAGGCAGATCAGGCTGCGGTTCGGACCGCGGCCATCGGCAATGCTGAACAACGCATCGGCAGAGGTACTCAGGGCCAGCCCGTCATCGAGTTCGACGGTAGCGTCAAAGTTCATGCTGGCCGGATGCAGGACAAAGCCACGGTCGATCATGACAGGCCCGCCACCGAAGATCGGTACGTGCTGGCACAGGGGTGAAGACGGTTTTTCCGGGCGCAACTGCTCAAGAATATCTGCCAGGCTCAGTTCCAGCGGGCGGTTGATCATCAGCCCCATGGCGCCATTGGCCGTGTGCTCGACGATGTAGGTCAAGGAGTGGGCAAAATTCGGGTCGGCCATATGGGGCATGGCGATCAGGAATTGATGCTTGAGGTAAGTCGGCGCGTGTTTTTTCATGAGTCTTAGTGTGGCGCTGGCAGCGTTAACTGACAAGTTTGCAGCTCAAGATTCCTAGGTCTTTGTGGGAGCGGGCTTGCTCGCGATACAGGCGGCGCGGTTTAAGGTTAAAACGCAGCGATCCAATCGCGAGCAAGCCCGCTCCCACAAATGCCTTGTGTATTAGTTGCTGGACAGCCGATCGCCTTCGGCGAATTTCCAGGTGCGGATAATCTCCAGCCGGTCGATGTCCGCCAGATCACCGCTAAAGGGGGCAAAAGGTGCCGCCAGGCGCACGATGCGTTGTGCCGCCTGGTCCAGCAGCGGCTGGCCCGACGATTCAAGCACCAGTACTTCATGTAGCGAACCGTCGCGGTTGATCGACACCAGCAGGCGCAGTTTGCCGTAGATCTTTTCCCGACGTGCCTGCTCGGGGTAGTTGAGGTTGCCGATGCGTTCGATCTTCTTGCGCCAGTCTTCTTTGTACCAGGCGCCTTTGTCGCGCATGGTCGAAGCCGCGCTCATGCGGTAGATCTTCGGGCGCTTGGCGTAAAGCTGCTGCTCGTTGGCCAGTTCGGCTTCGAGGCTGGAAATCTCGCTGGACAGCTGGGAACTGTCGAACGTTGGAATGCTGGCCTTGGGTGCCGCTTCGGTCTTGACCTTCTGCGGCTGGCTTGGCGCTTTTTTCGCCGCGGGCGCCACGGTGGTCACGGCGGCCTTGGGCGCGGCCTGGGTCTGCTCGGGTTTGGCGGCAGGCGGCGGAGTGACCTTTTTAACGCTGTTGTCCTGGAAAGGGGCGATTTGCGTAGTTTTGGGTACGGCTTTCTTGTCCAGGGTGCCGCTGCCCTGCTGGTTGTCCTGGGCCAAAAAGTCGGCTTTTTCCGGTGCTTTCTCGCTTTTGAACGTGGACAGGGTGATTTCCAGGGTTTTGCTGATCTGTTTGGGCGTTTCCATGTTGAACCCCACGCCGACAATCACCGCGATATGCAGCAGCGCCGCCACAAACAGGGTAAATCCGAGGCGATCGGCCGCGCGCACGCCTTTATGGCCGAGTTCGAGGGGCAGGTCGTTGGGAAGGGGCATAAAAACCAACATTGCAGATATTACAGGTCGGCATGATAACGCAATGTTGGTTTTTAGCTGCAAGGGGCAGGCTTCAAGCTGCAAGTTAAAAGCAATCCGCCTCAAACCTGCAGCCTGGATGCATTACTGCCTTAAACTTGCGGCTTGTCACGTGCAGCTTGCAGCTTCGATGCAATCGCATCCATCAACAGGGCGCCGATATTGGTGCCGAATGCATTGTCTATCTCGCGGATGCAGGTTGGGCTGGTCACGTTGATTTCAGTCAGGTGCTCACCGATTACGTCCAGTCCGACAAATAGCAGACCTTTTTCACGCAGCGTCGGGCCGACCTGAGCTGCAATCCAGCGGTCTTTTTCGCTCAACGGGCGGGCTTCGCCACGACCGCCTGCGGCGAGGTTGCCACGGGTTTCACCCTGGGCCGGGATACGTGCCAGGCAGTAATCTACCGGCTCGCCGTCGATCATCAGGATGCGTTTGTCGCCATCCTTGATCGCCGGCAAATAGCCCTGCGCCATGATCTGCTGGGTGCCGTTGTTGGTCAGGGTTTCGAGAATCACCGACAGGTTCGGGTCGCCCACACGGTGGCGGAAAATCGATGTGCCGCCCATGCCGTCCAGTGGCTTGAGGATCACGTCACCGTGCAAGGCAGCAAACTCACGCAACACGTCGGCGCGGCGGCTGACCACGGTCGGCGGCGTACATTGGGTGAATTGGGTGGCGAACAGTTTTTCGTTGCAGTCGCGCAGGCTTTGCGGCTTGTTGACGATCAGCACGCCATCACGCTCGGCCTGTTCCAGCAGGTAAGTGGAGTACACAAACTCCATGTCGAAGGGCGGGTCCTTGCGCATCAGAATCACGTCCAGATCGCTCAGGGCCGTGTCGGTCTCGGCGTCCAGCTCAAACCACTTTTGCGGGTTGGCGAACACCTTCAGCGGCTTCATGCGGGCCCGGGCCTTGCCTTCATTCAGGTAAAGGTCTTGCTGCTCCATGTAGAACAGGGTCCAGCCACGGTCCTGGGCTGCCAGCAACATGGCCAGCGAGCTGTCCTTTTTATAGGAGATGCCCGCAATGGGGTCCATGACAATCCCGACTCGAACGCTCATGGCAAATTCCTCAAATAAATAGTGGGCGCAAAGGCTTTGAAAAGTGGCGCCAGAGTGGCGCTGAGTGTGGCCCCGGTCAAGGAAAAACCGCCTGCTCCAGTCAGCCCGCAGCCCTTCGATAGATTGAAGGTCGTGACTGTGCTAAAAAGGCTCGCACAGTGCTTGCAGCCCTTGTCCATCAAGGAGTTGGGGTTTCAGGCCGTACAGTTGTAACAAAACGGGTCGCCTTGGCGATGGTAGAGCAGATATGGAAAAGCATTCCAGCGCCTTGAAGGTGATGGTGATCGACGATTCGAAAACCATTCGCCGCACCGCCGAAACACTGTTGAAAAACGTGGGCTGCGAGGTGATTACCGCCATCGATGGCTTTGATGCGCTGGCCAAGATTGTCGATCACCACCCGCACATTATCTTTGTCGACATCATGATGCCGCGTCTGGATGGTTATCAGACCTGTGCGCTGATCAAGAGTAACCGGGCGTTCAAGTCGATCCCGGTGATCATGTTGTCGTCCAAGGACGGTCTGTTCGACAAGGCCAAGGGGCGGATTGTGGGGTCTGATCAATTTTTGACCAAACCCTTCAGTCGTGACGAACTGCTGAGCGCAATCAAGGCTCATGTGCCAGCCTTCAACATCACCCAAAGTGCCCAATGACACCGGCCAGCCGGCCAACCACCTGATAAATGGGGAACACCATGGCTCGCATTCTGATCGTCGATGATTCGCCGACTGAAATGTACAAATTGACCGGCATGCTCGAAAAGCACGGCCATGAAGTGCTCAAGGCCGAAAACGGCGCAGACGGTGTCGCCCTGGCGCGTCTGGAAAAACCCGATGTGGTGCTGATGGACATTGTGATGCCGGGTCTCAACGGCTTTCAGGCGACGCGTCAGCTCACAAAAGATCCGGAAACCGGCAACATCCCGGTGATCGTTGTGACGACCAAGGATCAGGAAACCGACATGGTCTGGGCACAGCGCCAGGGTGCCAAGGGCTACCTGACCAAGCCGGTGGATGAAGAGCAGCTGATCCTCAAGGTGAAAAAAATCCTGGAAGAAAACCCTCCTAAATGACGGTCACCCTATGCCCGGCGCACTGACAGCCTTCGAGCTGCTGCTTGAGATCGACCAGCGTTGTCGCTCGCTGGCGGCGGGTCTGGCGCCTGCACAGGCGCAGCTCGACACCTGGAGCGGTATTGGTTTTCGCATCGGTGAGCATTGTTTTGTGGCGCCGATGGGTGAAATTGCCGAGATCCTGCATGAGCCGCGGTTTACCCTGCTGCCCGGGGTAAAACCCTGGGTCAAGGGAGTGGCCAATTTGCGCGGGCAACTGCTGCCGATCATGGACCTGTGCGGGTTTTTCGGGATCGAGCTGTCACCCCTGCGTAAACAGCGTCGTGTATTGGTGCTGGAATACAAAGAGGTGTTTGTCGGCTTGCAGGTCGATGAAGTGCAGGGCATGCAGCACTTTGCCCATGCCGACCTCAATACTGATACGCAAACCTTGCCCCACCCGGTATTTGCGCCTTATGTGCAAGGGCACTTTGCCGCTGAGCACCTGTGGTGGGTGTTCAGCCCGTTTGCCCTGGCCCGGGCGCCACAGTTCTGGGCGGTGGCCGTGTGAACTGGCTTTCAGCTTTAAAACGGCATCTCAGGACCTGATCGATGACCACAGCCAATACCGCTAAACCAATGGAAGGGTCGCGCAGTCGCTCGCAGATCATCGTGCTTTTTATCGCCCTGATCGTGTTCATCATGCTGTTGTTCGCCAACTTTGCTTACCTCAATACCCAGTCCAACTACGACAAGCAGTACATCAGCCACGCGGGCGAGTTGCGGGTGTTGTCCCAGCGTATCGCCAAAAACGCCACCGAGGCCGCTGCCGGCAAAGCCGCGGCATTCAAATTGCTGATCGATGCGCGCAATGATTTCAGCCAGCGCTGGGGTTATCTGAAAAAAGGCGACCCGGCTACCGGCCTGCCTCCTGCTCCTGCGTCCGTACACAAGGAAATGCAGGCGGTGCAGCGTGACTGGGAGCTGCTGCTCAATAACGTCAACGCCATTCTGGCCAGCGAACAAACCGTGCTGTCGCTGCATCAGGTGGCCGCAACGCTGGCCGAAACCGTGCCGCAGTTGCAGGTCGAATACGAAAAAGTCGTCGAAATCCTTTTGCAGCGTGGCGCCCCAGCCAGCCAGGTGGCCCTGGCCCAGCGTCAGTCCTTGCTGGCCGAGCGTATTCTGGGTGCCGTCAATACCGTGCTGGCCGGTGACGAAAATGCCGCCCAGGCCGCCGGAGCCTTCGGCCGTGATGCCAACCGCTTCGGTCTGGTGCTCAACGGCATGCTCGAAGGCAATGAAGGGATGAGAATTACCCAGGTTGAAGACAAGGATGCCCGCGCCCGCTTGCAGGACATTTCCGAACTGTTCCAGTTTGTGTCCGGTACGGTAGACGAAATCCTTGAAACCTCGCCGCAACTGTTCCATGTGCGCGAAGCGGCAAACAACATTTTCAGTCTGTCGCAAACCCTGCTCGACGAAGCGTCGACCCTGGCCAATGGTTTTGAAAACCTCGCCAGCGGGCGCTCCCTGGATATTATCGGCGGTTATGTTCTGGGCCTGCTGGCACTGGCATCGATCATCCTGATCGGCCTGGTGATGGTGCGCGAAACCAATCGCCAATTGCGCGAAACGGCAGAAAAGAACGAGCGAAACCAGAATGCGATCATGCGGCTGCTTGACGAGATTGCCGACCTTGCGGACGGCGACCTGACGGTGACCGCCTCGGTGACCGAAGATTTCACCGGTGCCATCGCCGACTCGATCAATTACTCCATCGACCAGCTGCGTGAACTGGTGGCCACCATCAACCTGACGGCAGGCCAGGTCGCGGCAGCAGTACAGGAAACTCAGGCCACAGCCATGCAACTGGCCGAAGCCTCCGAGCACCAGGCCCAGCAGATTGCCGAGGCCTCCGGGGCTATCAAGGAAATGGCCCATTCGATCGACGAGGTATCGGCCAACGCTTCCGAGTCTTCGGCGGTTGCCGAGCGTTCCGTGGCCATTGCCAACAAGGGCAATGAAGTGGTTCATAACACCATCCATGGCATGGACAATATTCGCGATCAGATCCAGGACACCGCCAAGCGGATCAAGCGTCTGGGCGAGTCTTCGCAGGAAATCGGCGATATTGTCAGCCTGATTGATGATATTGCCGATCAGACCAATATTTTGGCGCTCAACGCCGCCATTCAGGCATCGATGGCCGGCGATGCCGGGCGCGGCTTTGCCGTGGTGGCAGACGAAGTGCAGCGCCTGGCCGAGCGCTCATCGGCGGCGACGCGGCAAATCGAAACCCTGGTGCGGGCCATTCAGGCCGATACCAACGAGGCTGTGATTTCCATGGAGCAAACCACCACCGAAGTGGTGCGTGGCGCCCGTCTGGCCCATGACGCCGGCGTGGCGCTGGAAGAGATCGAAGGGGTGTCGCAGAATCTGGCAGACTTGATTCAAAGTATCTCCAATGCCGCACAAAAGCAGACCACTTCGGCGGCGCAGATTTCCCTGACCATGAATGTCATCCAGCAAATCACCAATCAGACCTCGTCCGGCTCCACGGCGACGGCCGAAAGCATTGGCAACCTGGCCAAAATGGCCAGCCAGCTGCGGCGATCGGTGTCCGGTTTCACTTTGCCAGCTCCGTCCAAAGACCATGGGCCACAGTAATGTGCTGCAATTCTGACTGGAGTCGTTATGGTTGATCGGCACGACTATGTGGCCCTTGAATGGGTCAAAGGCGAAATTGCCCATACCCTGAGACAGGCCCGAGTGGCGCTGGACGCCTACGCTCAGCAGCCGGCCGCCGCCGCGCTGGAGCAGTGCCTGGGCTGCATTCATCAGGTGCATGGCAGCTTGCTGATGGTCGAGTTCTATGGCGCGGCCCTGCTGGCCGAAGAAATGGAAAAACTGGTGATTGCCCTGCAACAGGGCCGCGTCAGCCAAATCGACGAAGCCCTGCGCTTGTTGCAGCAAGCGTTCAGCCAGTTGCCCTTGTATCTGGATCGGGTGCACAGCGCCCGCCGCGACTGGCCCCTGGTGGTGTTGCCGTTGCTCAACGACTTGCGCAGCGCCCGTGGCGAGGCCCTGCTCGCGGAAACCAGCCTGTTCAGCCCGCCCTTGCAGGTGTTGCCCGCCCTGGATGCAGACGCCCTGGCCCGCTTGCAGCCCGCAGATTTGCCGGGCGAATTGCGGGCTTTGCGCCATAGCCTGCAGGCCGCATTTCTGGGCTTGCGCCGGGGCGAAGCGGTACAGGCCAATCTGGAAATCCTGGCCAGCGTGTTCGCCAAGCTTCAAAGCCTGTGCCAGGGCTCGCCGCTCAATGCCTTGTGGAAGATTGCCGCGGCGCTGGTCGACGGCATGCTTAAAGGCCGGGTGCCCAACAGCCCGGCCCTGCGCAGCCTGCTGAAAAAAGCGGACAAGGAGCTCAAGCGCCTGCTGGCACAGGGCATAGAGGCCATCAACCATCCTGCCCCCGAAGAACTGCTGACCAGCCTGCTGTTTTATATTGCCAAGGCCGAGCACCCGACCACGAAAATGCTCGCGTTGAAAAACCACTACGAACTGGATCAGGCCATGCCCGATGCGGCGATGGTCGATGAAGAGCGGGCGCGGCTGGCCGGCCCTGACCGCGACGCCATGCGCTCGGTGGTGGCGGCGTTGTGCGAAGAACTGGTGCGGGTCAAGGAGCGCCTCGACCTGTTTGTGCGCAGCGACCGTCTCCATGTCTCGGAGCTGAGCAGCCTGATGGCGCCGCTGCGTCAGATCGCCGATACCCTGGCCGTGCTGGGGTTCGGGCAGCCACGTAAAGTCATTATTGATCAACTGGCGGTGTTGCAAAGCCTGGCCCAGGGCCAGCGCGAACCCACCGATGCGGTATTGATGGATGTGGCCTCGGCCCTGCTCTATGTCGAAGCCACTCTGGCGGGCATGGTCGGTAGCGTCGAGCCTTCGCTGCGTGAAGAAAGCCGTTTGCCCACCACCGACCTGATGCAAATTCACCAGTTGGTGATCAAGGAAGCACGCACCGGCCTTGAAGAAGTCAAAGATCTGATCGGCGATTATCTGGCGGCCGAGTACGACCGCCAGCACCTGCAGACTGTGCCTGCGCTGTTGACGCAAATCCGCGGTGCGCTGGCGATGATTCCCCTGAGTCGCGCGGCCAGTTTGCTGCAAGCCTGCAATGAATATGTGCACGAGTGCGTGCTGCAAGGCCCGGATCACCCCGCGGACGAGCAACTGGATCACTTGGCCGATACCTTGATCAGCATCGAATATTACCTGGAGCGCCTGGCCCTGGACCCCGGCGCTTCGAGCGAGCAGGTGCTGGATCGGGCCGAAAGCAGCCTGGCCGAGCTGGGTTATGCGCCGGCGCCTGACCCCGTACCTTTGCCCAACACCATACCCGGCGCCCAGGAGCAACGGCTGATGCCTGACCTGCATGCGCCAAGCCTGGCCGATGTACTGGCCAGCCCGCTGTCGGCACTCAATCCTCCGGCGCAACACATGCCTGCCAGTTTGCTGCCGCCCCCCGTGGATGAAGCGCCGCTGGACGAAGAGCTGCTGGAAGTCTTTCTTGAAGAAACAGATGAAGTCCTGATCACCCTTCACGACTGTCTGCCGCAATGGGCCGCCAACCCGGCGGACAGTGCTGCGCTGGCCGAGTTGCGGCGTGGCTTCCATACCCTCAAGGGCAGCGGGCGCATGGTGCGTGCGCTGGTGTTGGCCGAACTGGCGTGGGCGGTCGAAAACCTGCTCAACCGGGTGATTGAACGTAGCGTGGCGCCGTCTGCACAGATCTTCCAACTGCTTGAAGACGTAATGGCCATGTTGCCCGAGCTGATCCAGGCGTTTGCCGAGCAAAGCCAGCGCCAGCGCGAAGACGTCGACCAGTTGGCCGCACGGGCCCAGCGCCTGGCCAAAGGCGAGCCGCAACCGCTGTTGATCGCCCAGGACGCCAGCAGTTTCGATCCACAGTTGCTGGATATCTTCCGCCAGGAAGCACAAAGCCACCTGGAGCGCCTTGACCGCTTTCTGGATCAGGCCCGGGCACATATGCCACTGCACGCCAGTGACGATTTGCAACTGGCCATGCATACCCTCAAAGGCAGCGCGCATATGGCGGGTGTGGTGCCCATGGCAGAGCTGGCCGCGCCGCTGGACCATCTGGTGCGTGAATACAAAGCGCATTCGCTTGCTCTGGGGGAGGATGAAATCGATCTGCTGCTGGAGGCTGACACCCTGCTGCATGCGGGGCTCAAGCAACTGGACAGCGACCCGCTGGCCGAGATACGGGGGGCGCGCTCGCTGATCGAGCGCACCGAGCAACTGATCGACACCCGCCTGGACACCTTGCTCAACAGCCCTGCAAGCAGTTGGGTGACCAGGCGCGACCCACAGCGCACGGCGGAGTTTCTGGCCGAGAGCATGGACATTCTGTTCGATGCCCAGGAGCTGCTCAAAGCCTGGCACCAGAACCCCCACGAACGCGATGGCCTGGATACCCTGCTGGACCAGCTGACCACTCTGGGAGAGTCGGCTCACCTGCTGGACTTGCAGCCCATGGATGCGCTGTGCGAAGCCTTGCTTGACCTCTATGGCGCCGTTGAAGAAAGCAGCCTGGCACCCAGCGAGCGGTTTTTCGAGGCGGCCGATGACGCCCATGAAGCGCTGATCAACATGCTCGACCAGTTGGCTGCGGGACAGGAAATCACCCCTCAGCCGCAGTTGCTCCAGACCCTGCACGGGCTGCTGCATGAGGGGCTGGCGCCCGATGCCACGGGGCTGATTCGCCGTGATGGCAGGCAGGCGACCGAGCTGGGGGCGGCCACTGAGCAATTGGGGGGCGGCCAGGATGAGGACTTTGACGAGGAAATTGTCGAGATTTTCCTCGAAGAGGCGGTGGATATCCTCGAAAGTGCCGCGCAAGCCCTGCAGCGCTGGCTCAGTGCACCCGACAGCCTGGCTTCGCTGTCGTCCTTGCAGCGTGACTTGCACACCCTCAAGGGCGGCGCGCGCATGGCCGGCATCGAGCCGGTAGCCGAACTGGCCCATGAGCTTGAACACTTGTACGAAGGCTTGCTGGACCGGCGCCTGAGTGACAGCCCGGCACTGGCTCGCCTGCTGGAGCGCAGTCACGAACAACTGGCGCTGATGCTTGAAAAACTGCTGCACAAGCAACCGTTGAGCGAGCCCTATGAACTGATCGAGGCCATTCGCGGCTTTCGCCTTTACAGTGCGGCCCTGCCTGCGCCCGGCAGTGTTGCTGCGCAAACGAAACCGAGCAATGAAGATCCGCAGTTGCAGGACATCTTCCTCGATGAAGCCTTCGATATCCTCGAAAGCTCGGGTGCAGCCCTGGCGCGTTGGCAAGCCGAACCGCAGAACCATCTGGAAGTGGAAAACCTGCTGCGCGACCTCCATACCCTCAAGGGCGGAGCGCGGATGGTGGAGGTTGCCGCGATTGGCGATTTTGCCCACGAACTTGAAACTCTTTTCGAGGATATTTCGGTAGGCGCCATCACCCCCAGTGATGAGCTGTTTGTGTTGCTGCAGCGTTGCCACGACCAGCTTGCGCAAATGTTTGATGCGCTGCGCAGTGGTCAGTCGCTGCCTTCGCCCCAGGTGCTGATCGAGAAAATCCGCCAGATTGAGCGCAACGCCCGGCCGGCCCCTGCCACCCCGGTCAAGCCCGAGCCCGCACCTGCACCGGTGCCCGAAGGTGAACGCACTGGGCTGGATACCCTCAAGGTCCCGGCCGAGCTGCTCGAAGACCTGGTCAACCTGGCGGGTGAAGCGTCGATCATTCGGGGGCGCGTGGAGCAGCAGGTCAACGACGGCCAGGTCGCCCTCAACGAGATGCAGACCACCCTTGAACGGATGCAGGACCAACTGCGGCGCCTCGACAACGAAACCCAGGGCCGCCTGCACAACCGTGCGCACACCGAAGCCGATGGCGTGGCCTACGACGAATTTGACCCGCTGGAAATGGACCGTCATTCCCTGCTGCAGCAACTGTCCCGAGCCCTGTTCGAGTCGGCCTCCGATTTGCTCGACCTCAAGGCCACCCTGACGGCGCGCTACCAGGATGCCCACGGCCTGCTGCAAAAACAGGCGCGGGTGAACACGCAACTGCAAGAAGGCCTGATGGGCACGCGCATGGTGCCGTTCGAGCGGGTATTGCCGCGCCTCAAACGGGTGGTGCGCCAGGTGGCCAGCGAGCTGGGCAAGCAGGTCGAATTCAGCGTGATCAATGCCGAGGCCGAGATCGATCGCAATGTGCTGGAGCGTATGGTTGCGCCCCTGGAACACATGCTGCGCAATGCCGTCGACCACGGCCTGGAACCGGCCGACGTGCGCCATGCCAGCGGCAAACCGGAGCAGGGGCTGATCAGCCTGGAGCTGTCCTACGAAGGCGGCGACGTGGTGTTCGACATGCACGACGACGGTGCTGGCGTGCCGCTGGAAGCCGTGCGCCGCAAAGCCATCCTGCGCGGACTGCTGGACCCTGAAGCGGCGATCAGTGATCGCGAGGTGTTGCAGTTCATCCTGCAACCGGGGTTCTCCACGGCCGAAAAAATCACCCAGATCTCCGGGCGTGGCGTCGGCATGGATGTGGTGCACGAAGAAGTCCGGCAGTTGGGCGGCAGCATGATCATCGACTCGGTGGCCGGGCAGGGCGTGCACTTCCAGATCCGCCTGCCCTTCAGCGTATCGCTCAACCGGGCCCTGATGGTGCAGTGCGCAGACGAGCAATACGCCATTGCCCTCGACACGGTCGAAGGTATCGTGCGCGTCATGCCCAACGAGTTGGAGGGTTACTACCAACTCAACCCGCCGCTGTATCACTACGGCGGACAAACCTACGAGCTGCGCTACCTGGGCGAGCTGTTGCAAACCGTGGGCAAACCCAAGCTGGTGGGCGAAAGCCATTCGCTGCCGGTGCTGCTGGTGCATTGCCAGGACCAGCGCGTAGCGTTGCAGGTGGATGCGTTGTTGGGTTCGCGGGAGATTGTGGTCAAGAGCCTTGGCCCGCAATTCACCGGGGTACAGGGCCTCTCGGGCGCGACCATTCTGGGGGATGGGCGGGTGGTGCTGATCCTCGACCTGCTGGCCTATATCCGCGCCCATCAGGCGCGCCAGCCGTTGCAGCGGGCGCAGCACGAGGCGGTGGGTGCCCTGGAATTCACTCCGGCCGTGCGCCCGCCGCTGGTACTGGTGGTGGACGACTCGGTCACTGTGCGCAAAGTCACCAGTCGTCTGCTGGAGCGCAACGGCATGAACGTCATCACGGCCAAGGACGGGGTCGACGCCATGAGCGTACTGGAAGAACACACCCCCGACCTGATGCTGCTGGACATTGAAATGCCGCGCATGGACGGCTTCGAAGTGGCCACCCGCGTGCGCAACGACCCGCGCCTCAAGGACCTGCCGATCATCATGATCACCTCGCGCACCGGGCAAAAACACCAGAACCGGGCGATGGCCATTGGCGTCAACGACTACCTGGGCAAACCCTATCAAGAGTCGGTACTGCTGGAACGCATTGCCTACTGGAGCAACTTTCATGCTTGACCATCGCGTAGGCAGCCTGACCGGCTTGCTGCTGCCGCTGGTAGACCGCTACCTGTTGCTGCCCAACGTCGCCATTGCCGAACTGATCGGCTGGCAGCGCGGCGAGCCCAGCAGCGACTCCCCGCCGTGGCACCTGCGCCAGATCACCTGGCGCGACCATCAACTGCCGTTGATCAGCTTTGAGGCCGCGTGCGGCGGACCGCTGGTGATCGGCGAGCGGGCGCGGATCGTCATCCTCAACACCCTGGGCGGCGACCCGGACTTCAAGTTCATGGCAATGGTGGTGCAAGGCATTCCGCGCTCCTACAAGGTCGACAGCCAGTTGAGTTTTGTCGACGTGCCCCTCAGCCCGCTGGAGCGAGCGGCGGTGCAGGTGGGCGATCATGTGGCGAAAATCCCGGACTTGCTGGCGCTGGAAAAGCTGGTGCGGGGTAGCGCGGATTAAGCAGCACTTGTGGGAGCGGGCTTGCTCGCGATGCAGGCGATGCGGTCAGTCAGTTAAACCGCGGTGCTGCTATCGCGAGCAAGCCCGCTCCCACAGAGGGGTGCAGGGTTCCCTGCTCGACGAACGCCGCATTGCCCTTTAAGTTCGCAACCCTGACCCTTATCTCGTAACCAGGTGACGCAGTCGCACTCTCGGCTTTTGAGGATTTTGCACATGTATCACGGGGAGAAGTTCAACGCCTGGACCCATCTGGTGGGTGCCGTGGCGGCAGCAGCAGGCAGTATCTGGTTGTTGGTAATGGCCTGTCTCGATGGCAGCCCGCAGAAGATTGTCAGTGTGGCCATTTATGGCGTCACACTGGTGCTGTTGTACAGCGTGTCGACCGTGTACCACAGCGTGCGCGGACGCTCCAAGGTGATCATGCAAAAGTTTGATCACTTGTCGATTTACCTGCTGATCGCCGGCAGTTACACGCCGTTTTGCCTGGTCACACTGCACGGGCCCTGGGGCTGGTGGTTGTTCGGGATTGTCTGGAGCATGGCCGTTATCGGCATGCTGCAAGAAATCAAGCCGCGCTCTGAGGCGCGCATTCTGTCCATCGTGATCTATGCGGTCATGGGCTGGATTGTGCTGGTGGCCGTCAAGCCGCTACTGGCAGCGCTGGGCACTGCCGGTTTTATATGGCTGGCCACCGGCGGAGTGATGTACACCGTGGGGATCATCTTTTTTGCCCTCGATCATCGCCTGCGCCATGCCCACGGCATCTGGCACCTGTTTGTGATCGCCGGCAGCCTGCTGCACTTTGTGGCCATCGCGCATTACGTGATCTGATCGCGCTCTATTGAGCTTTGGGCGTTTGAGTGTCGCTGCGGATCTGAGCGTGGCTGATCAGGGCAAAGATAAAACTGCCACCGATGATATTGCCGGCCAGGGTGGGGCCGGCAAAGATCAGCCAGAAGTCCTTCCAGGGCAACTCGCCAGCAAACACCAGATACGACACCTCGGCCGTACCGACCACGATATGGGTGAAGTCACCCAGGGCCATCAGGTAGGTGATGAGGATGATGATCCACATCTTGGCGCTTTCCATGGACGGGATCATCCACACCATGGTGGCAATCATCCAGCCCGAGATGATGCCTTTGGCGAACATCTGGCTGGCGTCGTTTTCCATGACCTTGCGGCCGATCTCCAGAAAGGCCTTGTCGGTCTGTGTGTCGAAGATGGGAAGGTGCAACATCACATAGGCCACCAGCAGGGTGCCCATCAGGTTGCCCACCAGCACCACCGCCCACAGCCGCAGCAACCGCCCGAAATTGTTGAGCGTGGGTTTGCTCATGATCGGCAGAACGGCGGTCAGGGTGTTTTCGGTAAACAGTTGCTGGCGGGAGAGGATGACCGCCAGAAAACCTGCGCAATAGCCGAAGCTGGCGATGACCTTGAAACCGTCGCCGTCGGGCAGGCGTGAGTTGAGCAGGCCCATGCCCATCAGCGACAGACCCATGGTCAGCCCGGCGGCCAGTGCCGACCAGAACAGGGCCGCGATGCTGCGCTCCAGCTCCATGTCGCCCTGCAGGCGAATGATTTCGTGCAGGACGGCTGCCCTGGGGGGCTGGTTTTTGGTGACGTCGTGCTTTTCTTCAGCCGTCAGGTTGGGGGTTTTGCCTGAATTTTGAGTGTCCATAAGGCTCCAGAACCATGGGCGTGTGAAGGTACGACACACATGGACTGTAGCTGTTCACTCAAAACCTGTAGCCGCTGCCGCAGGCTGCGATAAGGGCCGAAGGACCTTCGCTTCACCTTGCCAAAGCGGGGCCGCTTCGCTGCCCATCGCAGCCTCGTGCCTCGTCAGCGGCTACACACCGTGCATCAAGCCTGGTTATCGTCCTGGAACTGGTCCTTGACGTATTTGATCTCGGTACGCCCGTGCGGCGCCGGCAGGCCGTCTTCACCCAGGTTGACGAAAACCATCTTGTCCACGGTCAGGATGCTTTTGCGGGTGATCTTGTTGCGCACTTCGCAGGTCAGGGTGATCGAGGTGCGGCCGAACTCGGTGGCAGTGATGCCCAGTTCGATGATGTCGCCCTGGCGCGAGGCACTGACGAAGTTGATTTCGGAGATGTACTTGGTGACCACACGCTGGTTGCCCAGCTGGACGATGGCGTAAATCGCGGCTTCTTCGTCGATCCAGCGCAGCAGGCTGCCACCGAACAGGGTGCCGTTGGGGTTGAGGTCTTCGGGTTTAACCCATTTGCGGG
>Ga0256410_1000658_pt1 | contig 31278 bp, 34 predicted proteins | sample PhyWR1_FD_185983 | JGI IMG/M metagenome (GOLD analysis project Ga0256410, IMG submission 185983) | Leaf surface microbial communities from wheat plants in UC Gill Tract Community Farm, Albany, California, United States - DLSL W.R1 | ecosystem: Host-associated > Plants > Phyllosphere >... | reverse complement strand
CGTTCCGCTCCAAGACCCATAAAGGAGAAGGCTATAACGAACTGCGGTTTGAGGATGCGAAGGGCAAAGAGGGGCTGTTTCTGCATGCGCAGAAGGATATGACCACCGTGGTGCTGAACGATCGTACCACGCAGGTGACGCATGACCACACGGAGGCCATTGGCCACGATCAGGCGTTGTCGATCCGTAACGATCGTTTTAAAGAGATCCAGGGTAAAGAAGTCACCACCATCACCAAAGACCGTCAGATAACGGTTGAGGGCGGCAGTATGCTGAATGTGAAGAAAAGCATCATGATTTCCTCCACTACCGAGGGCATACAGATTTCAACTGCGGCAGCGAGTATTACGCTGGATCACGCGGGCAATATTGATATTCAGGGAACACACGTGCGGATCAACGGCAAGCGTATCGATCTGAACTGAGCCGGCATTCACAGGACACAGAATGAACAACACCATCTACCACATGAACGAAGGAAAAATAACGCTGCCGGATAACTGGCGTGACGACTCCATGCATGTCTTTGCGCTGCCTGATGACAGCGGGGTTAATCTGGTGATCAACCGTACGCCGGTGCCTGCGGGGTTAGACCATGACTCGTACTACGCCGAAACGCTGGCGCAGTTTGAGGCCAGTCTGCCCGGGTTTACCGAGATAGCACGCACGATGATCGCCGTGGATGGCACGCCTGCCCAGACCCTGGAGTACCGCTGGAAAAGCCCGGAGGGTGAAATGCATCAGTATGTGGTGATGCAGATCAGGCAAACGCTGTTACTAACGTTTACCGTCACGTCACCCGGCACGCTTGCAACGAGTCAGAGAGACTACTTCCGGCAGATTATCCAGAGTTTCACCGCCAAATAAGCGGTACAGGCAACGGGGCAGGAGGCCCAGCCTATGCAGCAAGAAATCATTCAGCGGATTGCCCGCGTCGGCGCAATGAATGCGGGCGTGAGACCGGACCCGGTCACTTCACAAGCCGGTCCTGCGGCAGCCCGCGAAGGGGACCAGATCAAACATAAGAGCTTTTTGGGGGCTCTGTTAGGTGCAGTAACCGGCGCGCTGATTGGTGCGGCCATCTTTGCTGCTGCCGGTCTGCTGGTCGTGGGAACAGGGGGCCTGGCCACCGTTGCAGTCCTGGCGCTGGGTACTGCGGGTACAGTGGCAATGGGCGGCGTGATCAGCCGGGCCAGCGGTGCCGTGGCCGACTTCGTCGACAGCGTGGGCCCGATGCACGGCCCTATTGTTACCGCCTCATCCAATGTCTACATCGAAGGTAAAAAGGCCGCCAGAGCCATTGTCGATAAGGTGGCCTGCGTCAAACACAGCGCGCCTTCCTTGATAGCCCAGGGCAGTGAAAGTGTTTTTATCAATGACCAGCCTGCCGCACGGGTGGGTGATAAAGTTACCTGCGGTGGCACCATCAAGGAAGGGGCCCGCAGCGTTTACGTGGGATCGGGTCAGGGCAGTTATCTGGACATCGCAGAAGAGTTCTCCTGGTGGGAAAAGGCGATTCTGATTGCGGTCGAGTTTCTGATCCCACCGAGCCGCGGCATGATTAAAGGCCTTGGTAAACTGTTTACCAAGGCGGGGCGGGCTGCCGTGGTCTCGGGAGCCAAAATGGGCGCAAGGCAGGCGGGCAGGATTGTTACTGGCAAGACCTTCCACTGTGCAACCGGCGCATTTAAGGGCAACAAGGGCCTGAAGCGCTTTACCGAGGCCGGCAAGAAGTTTGTCAAGGGCGACCCCATTGATGTTACCACCGGTGGCCTGGTGGAACAGCGTACCGATATCGAACTGGGGCAAACCCTGCCGCTGCGGTTTACCCGTACCTGGGCCCCTGACTGTGAACATACGTTTGCACTTGGGCAGGGGTGGACCGACAGCTTTCACCAGTATGCTGAGGTGAATGCTGCCGGTGATGTCATTGATGTCACCACGCTGGAAGGCAGCGCACTGCATTTCGCGCTGCCCGACGGACACGACACCGGCATCAATCCCGATCATCCTGATTTTTCACTGCACCGCCATCCTGAAGGGTGGGAGGTAAAAGACCGGCGCAGCGCTGTCAGCCAGTGGTTTACCCTGCGGGTGATCCGGGACGGGCGCACCCGCTTCCTGCTTACCCGCCAGAGCGACAACAACGCCAATACCGTGGCGCTGTTTCATGATAAGCAGGGACAGCTGCAGCGGGTCACCCACAGCGACGGCATTGAGCTGCATCTGCGCTGGCATGACAGCGGTTATCTGGCGGAGATCGTCCGTGTCGACGGGGGCCTGCACGACTGCCTGGTGCGTTACCGGCAGAACGGTGGCGGTTACCTGACAGAAGCCGACAGCCTGCAGTTTTATCATCTCTTCTACGACTATAATCCGCAGGGGTTAATCAGCCGCTGGCACGATAACGACCAGACCCGGGTGGATTACCACTACGATGACCGGGGCCGCTGTATCGCCAGTCTCGGTGCCGGGGGCTTCTATCCGGTGCGGTTCAGCTACGGGCCGGGGGTGACGCGGGTCAGCGACAGCCAGGGGCGCATCACCTGCTTTGAGTACAATGAGCAGCTGAAGGTGACCGCGGAGGAAGATCCGCAGGGGAACCGCACCCGCTTTATCTATGACCGTTTCGGCAATCTGCTTGAGCAGATCTCGCCGTCAGGCCGCACCACCCGGCTGGAATACCTGAAAGAGACCGGGCTGGTCAGTGCCTTCTACGACGCGGGCGGGGCGTGCTGGCGCTATACGTACGATGACGCGGCGCGGCTGACGGCCATGACCGATCCACTGGGGCAGGTCTGGTGGCAGGAATACGATGAACAGGGCAATGCGGCGCGCTTTATCGCCCCCGATGGCACCACCACCACGCTGACCCGCAACGCGTTCGGGCTGGTCACGCACGTGGCCGACAGCGACGGCAATCAGCAGACGGCCCGCTATGATGAACGTCAGCGGCTGATAAGCCTGCTGGATGAAGAGAGCCGGGCGCTGCATCTGCGTTACACCACGCGCGACGATCTGCGCAGTCTTTCCCGTTCCGGCGGGGCGCTGTGGCGCTTCCGGCACGATAATCACCGCCGGGTGACGGTGAGCGACCGGCCGGACAGCAGCCTGGAGCATTTCACGCACGACCGTCACGGCAACCTGACGGAGTATGTGGATGCGAACGGGGTGGCGTGGCGGGTGGAGTACGGCCCGTTCGACCTGCCGGTGGCGCGCACCGACGGGGAAGGGCAGCGCTGGCAGTACCGCTACGATCCGGATCATCTGCATCTGACGGAGGTCATCAATCCTCAGGGTGAGCGCTACCGCTACCGGCTTAACGCCGCCGGTCAGGTGACGGAAGAGGAGGACTACGCGGGCACCGTGTGGCGGTATGAGTACGATGAAGACGGCCTGTGTACCGCGAAAACGGATGCCACGGGGCAGGTGACCCGCTATGAGCACGATGCGGCGGGCCGTCTGTGCCGTCTGCGGACCCCGGAGGGGGAAACGCGGTATCAGTACGACGCCACGGGCAGGGTGCTGAGCGTGTGCGGGCCGGAGAGCGAACTGAGTTTTGCGTATGACCCGCAGGGCCGGGTGGTGCGTGAGACGCAGAACGGCCGGGTTATCCGCCGGGAATACCCCGATACCCGCACGCAGGTCCGCCACCTTGAGGCACCGGAGGATGACGCCGGACAGCCCGCGCTGAGCACGACCTTCAGAACCAACCGGGTGGGGGAATGGGTGTCCGTCAGGCCTGCGCAGCACGATGAGGAACACGCGCTGCGGGCGACGCGGGACGAGGCGGGGCAGGATATCCGGCGGACGGCGGGCAGCGGTTTTATCCTGTGCCAGCAGTATGACCTTCTGGGTCAGGTGACGCGGCAGCGTGCGGGGCGGGAGCCGGTGCACTTCACGGCGGAGGAGATGCGGGATATTCCCGCGCCGTCACTGGCCGGGACAGACCGCCGCTACGCATACGACCGGGCACAGAACCTGGTGACGGCCACCGACGAGCGTGAGCGTCTGAGCTACGTGGTGAACGGCAACGGTCAGGTGGTGTCGGTCAGTGAAGGGCGGCAGCTGCAGGAATACTACCGTTACGACGCCAGCGGTTACCGGACCCGGTCGCAGGCCGGGCTTCCCGGAAGGGATTTACGGGTATCGAATGATGACGTTTACCTGACGGGGCACCGGCTGAAGCAGAGCGGCAGCGCCCGCTTTGAGTACGATGAGGCCGGGCGAATGTGTATCCGGCGGGTGCATAAGGAAGGTTACCGGCCGGAAGAGACGCGCTTTATCTGGGACAGCCAGAGCCGTCTGACGGCGCTGCACAAGCCCGGCGGCGAGGTGTGGCACTACCGCTACGACCCGTTCGGGCGCAGGACGGAGAAATGCTGCGCGCAGCGGGGTCTGCGGACCGCGTATCTGTGGGACGGCGACACGATAGCGGAGATACGGGAATACCGGCAGGGTGTGCTTCAGCGTATCCGGCACTGGGTGTTTGACGGCTGGTCGCTGCTGGCGCAGCAGGAGTGGGTCAGGCCCGCCGTGTCTGCAATGTCTGCAGTGACCGGAATGCCCGCCGCGGCTGACGACGTAACGGAACGGGCATATACTACGCACTATGCGGTGTGCGCGCCGAACGGTCAGCCGCTGTCGCTCTTTAACAGTGAAGGGAAAGTGCAGTGGCGCAGGCCGATCGCCTCGCTGTGGGGCTGCGTTCTGGGCAGGCAGGAAAATGCACAGCTTGATCCGGGTCTGAAGTTCGCGGGCCAGCAGCTGGATGAAGAGAGCGGGCTGTTTTACAACCGGCATCGCTACTATTCGCCGGAATCAGGGTGTTATCTGACGCCGGACCCGATAGGGCTGTTGGGGGGTGAGAACCCGTATGTCTATGTCACAAATCCGCTGACCTACGTTGATCCGTTGGGATTAACTGCCTGTAGTATAAGTGCAGGTAAAAATTTTAAAGATCACTTTATTCGGCATAAAGATATTCTTGAAAAGTACTTCGGTAAGAAATATCCAAAATGGAAAGCTAGTGAAGGTGCTGAGTTCCTTAAGGATATTGAAATGCTTCGAGATAGTGGGAAGCTAATTCATGTTGGGCAGGGAACAATTAAAAAAGGCCAACCAGTTATGGAGATATATAGAGGTGAGGGGATGACTTATGTATCTAAAAAACTAGCTAATGGCACGGAAGAGTTTGTAACTCTTATCGAGTCAGGTAAAGGAATGGATCTCGGGATTATTTTACTACCTTAGAGGATTAATCATGGAAAGCTTTATTAATCACCTCACCCAAGAAATATTGAATGACGTTATTGTTACCGGCTATATTGACTCTGAGGAAACGCCAGTTTTTCATCCCATGTATGAAAGATTGTTTTTTGTATTTAGTGATCTTACTTATGAAATGTATTTAGATGGTGGGTTGATTAAATTAAATGAAATTAATGAGATAAAAGAATGGTTTGATGTTGACGAAGATGACAAATTTTCATTGATGTCAATATATTCTCAGTTATTCAAAACTGAAAGTGAAATAAAATTTTCAAAAGTTAGTTATGAAAAAACGCCTCTATCAGATATGTCTATTGCATACCATGAAGGTGATATTGAAAGGGTGTTGACATTAGATCCTAATAATTTTTTTGGCTTTACTTTCTTATAAAATTAGCCCGGAATGATCTCATGAAGATCCTTTCGGGCTTATATAAATGGTTACGTCAGCATATTACTTTGTTGCATCTGAATCACCACCTGACCGGGCATCACGCTGAATGCCAGCGGTTGCCCGGTAAGGTTACACTGCGTCGGCCAGTCTCCTGCCAGATACAGCTCACTTTATTCCATGCTCGTTCCTTGGGCAATCAAACCGATGATGCCGGGAATATATTAGGTAACGTTCTTGGTGGACAGGGCGGTAAAGGGAACGTATCCCCTCAGTTACCGGGTATTAACCGTGGTGAATATAGAATGTTCGAAAATGAAGTAAGGAAGTATATTAATAAGAACGGGGCTGTCGATATTGATTGGACATTTATCTATGCCAACGCTGGTACAAGGCCAACCGAAATTGTCTACAATGTAACCCAAAACGGGAAAACAGTACTTTACTCAACATTTGGAAACTAGACGATGAACCTATCTCCTACAGAAACGCTTCTTGCATTTATGAAAGATATGAATGTGTGGGAAAACTCATATCGGGATGCATTTATGAAAGACCACTCCATTGATAAGGCACCTTATCGCAGGGAGTTAAATGATATTTTTTTAAGGTGGTGCACTTTAAAGGAAAAAAAGACGGGTCGGCAAATATCCTTAAAAGTTAGCTTTCCACCAGATTATGATCCTGAAAACGATGAGGTAATGGATGTAAGTATCGTTAAAAATAAAGCGTTTGTTATTGTACAGAAAAATACAGGCTTCAAGAATAAATATCTTTATACGTTAAGTTTTAAAAATGATGAATGGCGAATAGATAAAAAAGAATGGCTTGATGAAGATGATGATGGTAATGAGAAGTGGGCGCAAGCTTATCTTTAAATGAAGGTGAATAGCCAGAAAGACTTAGATTATCTTCTTGGCTGTTTTAATAAGTGCATTACACCAATGTATTGCTTTGTTTAATATGAATCACGCCGTACCAGTCCACTGCCAATTATTTTGTAAATATTAAATTAGAATTAATAACTCTTAGTTTTTGGTGTTGTAATTACGTTATTTCAGCGTATCCGGCACTGGGTGTTTGACGGCTGGTCGCTGCTGGCGCAGCAGGAGTGGGTGAAGCCCGCCGTGTCTGCAATGTCTGCAATGACCGGAATGCCCGCCGCGGCTGACGACGGAACGGGCATATACTACGCACTATGCGGTGTGTGCGCCGAACGGGCAGCCGCTGTCGCTCTTTAACAGTGAAGGGAAAGTGCAGTGGCGCAGGCCGATCGCCTCGCTGTGGGGCTGCGTGCCGGGCAGGCAGGAAAATGCACAGCTTGATCCGGGTCTGAAGTTCGCGGGCCAGCAGTTGGATGAAGAGAGCGGGCTGTTTTACAACCGGCATCGCTATTATTCGCCGGAGTCAGGGTGTTATCTGACGGCCGACCCGATAGGGCTGGCAGGGGGTGAGAATACTTACGGGTATGTACATAATCCCACCGGGTGGATAGATCCCTTTGGGTTAGCGGGTTGTCTTCTTCCTCCTAAAAAAATCAATTTAACCAAAGACGGTGTTCAGCATGTTAAAGATAGGCATGTTGGCAATGTTGATGGTTGGTCTCATAAGAGCAAATGGACTCTTAATAATGCTGATGTTAAGTCAACAATAAGAGATGTATTCCGTAATCCAGATAGAATTACTCTTGATGGTGAGCGATTTATATATGAAAAAGTTATGAAAAGAGATGTTGGTATAACTCCAGAAGGAGAAGTATTAAATAAAGTAAGGGGTGTTACTGAATCAAATGGTGATTTGGTCACTTCTTTCCCACAAAATGTATTTAGAGATTTGAAACAAACTGATGTGATTTTTTGAGGGTTTTATGGGGCTTGATATACATGTTGTAGCAATTAATGGTGAGGTTACTCATATAGTTATGAGTGAGAATTTATATTCAAGTATTTTTTCTACTTCAACGAGATGGAGTAGTTCAAAAACGCTCAGAAAAATTAAAGATTATTACAAAGCAAACTGTTTGTTAAAAAATAAGGATGCTGTTTCTTTTATTCATGAGCTAACTGAAATGGGAGATAGAATCACAGATGGTAAAGATGAATTGAATAAATTAATAGAAAATTTAAAAAATATACAAGTCAGTTCTATTAGGCTTAGTGGTGACTGACTTATAAAAAAGCCGGGGAAATCTCTATAATCTTCCGGCCTTCTTATTTTTTAGAGCGGAAAAACCATCTTATATATCTGTTATAGAAAAGAAATGATAACAAAGCTAGAAGGATCCTCTTTGATTCGCCTTGGCTGTTTTTATCAGTTCCTATGCATATACATGATTCTACTTTACCTGAATCACCATCATGCTTGGCATCACGTCTATCGCCAGCGGTTGTCTGGTCATGCCGCACTGCGTCAGCCAGTCCCACACAGATATAACTCGCCATTATCCCGTATCCAGTCCACGCCGATATTGGGATGAGCGTCCACCTCCAATAATAATCGCTCAATCTCTTCCTCATCAGAAACCAACGTTATTACCAGCCCATCCCGATACGGTTCTGTCTTAAATACTTCCCCCGCTGTAAATCCCGCCTTAGTAATATCCTGGCTGTCGATAATCAACACAGAAATAAATCCACCCGTGGTGGCCTGCATAATAGTGCTTTCATTCATACATTACCCTCCGCCTGGCCGGTTAAAAAGCCGTGCTGCTCCAGCCAATAGCCCCTGATAAGCAGCTGTGGCGCGGGCTTCCTGGTGCCCCGCTTTGACTACGATGCGGCGGGCCGTCTGTGCCGTCTGCGGACCCCGGAGGGGGAAACGCGGTATCAGTACGACGCCACGGGCAGGGTGCTGAGCGTGTGCGGGCCGGAGAGCGAACTGAGTTTTGAGTATGACCCGCAGGGCCGGGTAGTGCGTGAGACGCAGAACGGCCGGGTTATCCGCCGGGAATACCCGGATGCCCGCACGCAGGTCCGCCACCTTGAGGCACCGGAGGATGACGCCGGACAGCCCGCGCTGAGCACGACCTTCAGGACCAACCGGGTGGGGGGAATAGTTTTTTACATCAGGCGCCGTTCGCTGCACTACTTGTGCGATGAACGGTTTCGCTCAGTCCGTTTAGTCGTTTACGATATCTGTCGATGAATCAGATCGCACAAGCCAGGCTGAGTTCCCTTTAAGTGATCTACTACTCCGTGCAGCTATTTAGCTAGCCAAACAGCCGCTGTCGCAGGCTTTGCAGATAAAAATTCTTTGGCGTATCGGCCCCGGTCGCCATCAGCCGGGATATGGCCTCCGCCGCCCGCGTTGCCGCCTGTCCATCCTGATATTTGTCACAGTAGCGCGTGCGAAAGGCCGTCAGTCCGTTGATATCGCGCTGCGCCCCTCCGTCGTTCAGCAGCGTTCGCACCTCGTCCAGCGTGCCGGCCGTCTCAATCTGTTCACAGGCGATCTGCTCGGCGCTGCCCGGATCGCTGTAGGTGTCCGCTCCGCACAGCAGCGTATCCAGCCCCGGCCACGTCAGCATCACCGTGCGTTTATCCGCATGAATGGCATCAAAGATAAAGCCGCTGTTGTCGGTCAGTACCAGGTCGGCGGCCTCCAGCAGGGCAAAGGTGGCGTGGCCGCTCACCAGATTCTTACGGAAGTATTTTTCCACCAGCCGCAGCGATGCGGCTTCGGTGGCTCGCAGCCGGGTGCCGTGGTGCAGTTTAACCAGCAGCGTACACTCCTGCTGTAGCGTGTTCAGCCGCTCCGCCCAGTGCGGAATGGAGCAGAGATCGCCAAAGGTCGGCGCATACAGCACCAGCGGTTTAGTTTTGTTGCGCAGCAGGGCGTTGACCAGCTGGCGATCGTAGCGGCGCCGGTGCCAGTCGTCAAAGCGTGGGTTGCCGACGGTGACCGCGCTGCCGGCAATATTCAGCCTGTCCCGCGAGTGATCGCCGTAGCAGAGGATCAGATCGTAAAACGCGTTCCACCAGGCGTGGCCCCAGCGATCTTTCGCCAGGCCGTACATCGCCCTGACCTGCCAGCGGGCGATACCCTCAATCAGCGGGGTATAGTAGGGGCTGACGAGGGTATCCAGGACCCGCCGCTGCGCCCGCAGAAAAGAGAGTAACGTCACGCCTAACCCGTCGTGGCGCAGGGTTTTGACCTGCGTCAGCATCTCCTGCACAAACGCACTTTCGCAGGTATCGGCCAGCACCAGCGTACAGCTGTGGCCCTGCGCCTGTAGCGCGTGAATGATATTTTTGTACACGTCATAATGAAAAGCGGTTTCCATATAGAAACCGACAGTGGGGCGGGTCATCGGGGTTACTCGGCGTTAGCGGGAATAAAGGAAGTCCTGCGGATCGTTTTGCAGCAGCGTGCCCAGCATCTCCCGCTGACTGTTCAGTAGCAGGCCGTTGCGCTGGTTCATCTGCTGACACAGCAGCGCCTGCTGCTCCAGCTGATGCCATCCTGCGGTCGCCCGCTGGCGGATAGCGGCAGGCAGGCGGGAAAACAGCGCCAGCAGCCCGCGCCCGTCCTGGGAGAGCCGGAATCCGGCCAGCGTATCGCTCCGGCGGCGGGCGCTGGCCTGTAGCCGGGGATAGACCGACATCAGTGCCTGGCCGATTTCGTTACTGCGCACGGCGTGACAGGCCAGCATCGCTTCACGCTGTTGGCCCAGCAGTATCACCAGTCGTTGATAGTGCTGCACATCCTGATGCAGGTCGTGCAGCAGCGCCTTCACGCGCTCCGTCGGGCTGTTCATCGGCGATAAAAGTCCATCATTGAGCGGGCCAGTGACTCCGCATCAAGGGCCAGTTCACCCCTGGCGATTGCCGTTTTCAATTCCGCAACCCGCTGAGTGTCAACGTCCGGCATTGCCCGCAGCGCCTGCTGAGCCTGGCTGATGGGGGCCGACGGAGCGGAAGCGGGGGCGGCAGAGGTTTTTAGGCTCTCTGCGGCAGGGCTTTTAATTGTGTTTTGCATGGCGCTGCCCGGTACTGAAAGATTAGGGGTGATTTTCATCGCTGGTTAACAACCTGAATTAGTTTTAAAAAACGTGTCTACCCGGTTATAGCGACCGGAGCAGGCAAAACTTAAACGCGGGGTTAAAAAAATTTCCCCCTGCGGGCGTCCGGCAGGGCCGGAGCGGAAGTTTTTTTTCCGCCTGCGCCTTACTGTTCGGGTGCCAGCATCATATGCACCACGCCCGGACCCTCGACGACGGCGCTGACGGTGCGCTGGCTGCTGAGATTTTTAACTTTAATCACATCGCCCTTGCGCCCCTTCTTCATCGCCTCGCCAATCATTTTTGCCTGGATACCCTCCTGTACCGCCAGCATAACCACCCGCTGACCGCGTTCGACCATCACCGGCTGCTCCAGCAGTGAAGGGGAAAGGGGCTGCATATCGCGGATACGCTTCTTCACCGTCAACCCGACGGCATCATCGGGGTTCACGATAATGCCGTCGCGCAGTCCGGTAATGTTTTTCTTCTTGATCTCCACGTCGCTGGCCGCCAGCAGTTTACCGCGCTCCAGGGTGTGCCGGGCCACCAGAATGGGCAGGTAAATGTCAGGTTTTACCGTAACGTTGATTTCCCATCCGTTCGCCCCCTCACAGCGAATATCGTAGCGAAGTCGCGATAAATCAGGACGATCGCTGACCGGCATGGCCACGGTTAACGGGCGCGGGCAGCGGGCAAGTCGACTGGCGTCGCCGGGAATAAAGACGTTGATTTTGCTCTGATAGCCTTGCCACTTTTTCAACGTGGCAACGCGTTTGATATCCGCTCCGGCGCTGGCAATGGCCTGGTTATAAATCTGCTTACGCGCCGTCTGCGCTTCCGGGGCCGCGGCGGAAAAGAAAGACAGACTCCAGAGTGCCAGACAGAGGAAGGACGTTTTCCTCTTCGAAACAGCGTTATTCATAAAAACCTCATTAAATCAATTTGTTAAAAAGTTGGCACACATATTGCTATAAGCGTGTGAATCATTATTTAACTGAGGTTTTTATCGTGGGAATAAGTTTTGACAAGGCATTGAGCATTCATCCTGCCGCACTACAGCTTCGACTTTCCCGAGCTGAGCTGTTGTCGGCAAACCTGGCCAATGTCGATACCCCAAACTTTCAGGCTAAAGATATTGATTTTGCCGCTGAGATGCAACGTTCTCAGAATAAAAGTTTGCTGAGCACGGCACCTTCGGTGAAATATCGCGTGCCTTTTCAACCCTCTACCGACGGCAACACCGTTGCACTTGACGTAGAGCAGGCCGAATTCGCTAAAAACCAACTGGACTACCAGACCAGTCTGCAATTTCTGAATTCGAAACTAATTGGCCTCAAACAGGCCATTGAAGGGAAATAAGCATGTCATTTAACGACATTTATCGCGTTTCAGGATCGGCGATGACGGCGCAAACGGTGCGCCTGAACACCATCGCCAGTAACCTGGCAAACGCGGAATCACCTGCGGCCAGCGAGGAAGCGACCTACAAGGCGCGGCGTCCGGTGTTTGCCGCTATCTATCAGCGCACTCATCTGATGGATAACCCGGCGATGGCGGGGGCGCGGGTACAGGTGCTTGACGTGGTCGAAACCGGGTCGGCCATACGCCGTTACGAGCCGGGCAATCCGCTGGCTAACGCGAAAGGTGAAGTGTTCTACCCGGATATTAATACGGTAGAAGAGATGGCCGACATGATGTCGGCATCACGAAATTTTGAAACCAACGTTGAGGTGCTTAACAGCGTGAAGAGTATGCAGCAAAGCCTGCTGAGACTGGGAGAAGCCTGATGAGCGTTCGTAATGTAGAAAGCGGCTATAACGGCGACGACATTAACGCCGCCCGCGCGCCGATGGGCAACGGCACCAGCGGGCTGAATACCCTGTTTATGAAGCTGCTGGTGGCACAAATCCAGAATCAGGACCCGCTGAATCCGACCGACGGCACCGAATACGTGGGGCAGCTGGCGCAGATGACCCAGGTGCAGTCGATGCAGGATATGACGGGGATGATGCAGAACGCCGCCACGCTGGTTGACAACATCCAAGTGCTGGCGATTGGTAACCTGGTCGGGCAGAAGATCATGGTACGTGCCGACAAGCTTGAGCTGGACGGACAGCCGGTTGACGGCCGTCTGACGCTGGATCACCCCTCGAACAACGTCACCGTGCATATCAAAGATGCCGCCGGCAATGAAACCACGCTGGAGCTGGGCAAGCAGGAAAAAGGCAGGGTGGACTTTACTCTCGACCCGCAGGCGCTGGGGCTGGAGAAGGGGAAATACACCCTTTCCGTGGTCACCGATGAGGGGGGCAGCAAGATACCGGTTGAAATTTCCGGCACCGTCAACAGCGTGCGCATTGGATCGGACGGCTCACCGCTGCTCAATATTCCCGGTCTGGGCGAGATACCTTTCTTCAATATCAGTCAGTTTGGCGGACAAGCCGCGACTGCAAAAGCGTAAGGATTTTTAACGATGAGTTTTAACATTGCTACCTCTGGCCTGAATGCGATCACCCAGCAGATGAACGCGATCAGTAACAATATTGCCAACAGCGGAACCACCGGATACAAGTCCATGCGTGCCGAGTTCTCCGCGCTGTATGCCGGTACTGCTCCGCTGGGCGTGGGCGTCAGCAGCATGTCGCAGAGCATCTCTACCGGCGGCGGCATCTCCGGCACCGGGCGTAACCTCGACCTGGCGATCAACGGCAACGGCTTCTTTGTGGTCCGTGATACCAACGGCAGCACCAGCTACACCCGCGCCGGCTACTTCGGTACGGATAACGACGGTTATCTGGTGAACAACCTCGGCAGCAAACTCCAGGGCTACCCGGTAAACGGCGAAGGCAAATTGCAGAGCGGCACCATCGGCGACCTGCAAATCAACGCCAGCGGCCTGCCGGCGAAGAGTTCGTCGAGCCTCGATTTCGTGGCTAACCTGGACGCCCGCGCCGAGGCGAAGCCGACGACGCCGGGCTTCGACCCGGACAACAACGATACCTTTAATAACAGCTATACCTCACCGGTCTATGACTCACTGGGCCGTGAACATACGCTGACCCAGTACTTCGTTAAAAACGACGACAACAAGTGGACCGCGCACTATGTGGTGGACGGCGATAAAGCGAATGCCACCTCCTCCCCGCTGGAGTTTGATACCAACGGCCTGCTGACCAGCCCAACCGGGCCGGTGAACGTCACGGCCGCGGCGCCGGGCGCAGATGATTTAAGTATCGACGTCAACTACAGCGGCAGCAGCCAGTACGGTTCTGAGTTCTCGGTAAGCAAAAACAAGGCCGATGGCTATAAGTCCGGTGAAAAGACCGGTCAGCAGATTGACGATGACGGCATGGTCTACGCCACGTTCAGCAACGGTCAGCGCCTGCTTCAGGGCCAGATGGTGCTGGCGAACTTCACCAATCCGGACGGGCTACAGGCCACCGACGGCACGACCTGGCAGCAGACCAACGGCTCCGGCGCACCGCTGCTGGGTACGCCGAAATCCGGCATGTACGGCATGATCAAATCCGCCGCGCTGGAGTCATCCAACGTCGATCTGACCTCAGAGCTGGTGGGGCTGATGTCGGCGCAGCGTAACTATCAGGCGAATACCAAAGTCATCTCGACCAACGATCAGATGATGAACGCGCTGTTCCAGGCGCTGTAACGATGGATCGCCTTATTTATACCGCGGTAAGCGGCGCGAACCGCAGCCTGAATCAGCAGATGATCCACGCCAACAACCTGGCCAATGCCAACACCGAAGGCTTCCGCGCCGATCTGGAGCGGGCGAACAGCCAGCAGGTGGCCGGCTATGGCTATAACAGCCGCTATCAGGTGAACAGTCAGAACGGCGGCATCAATATGGCCAGCGGCGCGCTCAAGCAGACCGGCCGCGAACTGGATATCGGTATCCGCGGCGACGGGCTGATTGCCCTGCGTGAAGGGCGGGGTGAGATCTACACCCGCAACGGCCATATCGAGATTGACGAGATGGGTAACCTGTCGGTTAACGGCAGGCCGCTGCTGGGCGAGGGCGGTCCGATCCAGCTGCCGCCGTTTTCAGAAGTCGCCATTGGCGATGACGGCACGATCACCGTGATCCCGGAAAACGGCGATCTGGAGGCCGCCATGGATGTGGACCGCATCAAGCTGGTCGATATCCCCGCCAACCGCCTGCGCAAAAACAACGACGGTCTGCTGGTGAGCACCCGCCGCGTGGAGCCGCGCAGCGAAAGCGTGCAGCTGGCCGGTGAACACCTGGAAACCAGCAATGTCTCGGCGATTAACGAAATGGTGGCGACCGTATCGCTCAGCCGCCAGTTCGAAGCCCAAATTAAAATGATGAAAGCGGCTGAAACCCTGGCGCAGGCGGGCAACCGACTGATCCGCGGCAGCTAACACGTAAGGAAAGACAATTATGAATCCCGCATTGTGGGTCAGTAAGACCGGCCTGGCAGCCCAGGACGCCAAAATGGGCGCGATCTCAAACAACCTGGCGAACGTCAACACCACCGGCTTTAAGCGCGACCGCGTGGTCTTTGAAGATCTGTTCTACCAGACCCAGCGTGCGCCGGGCGTGGCGCTGGATCAGAACAACACCACTCCCGGCGGTATCCAGTTCGGCAGCGGGGTGAAGATCCTCGGCACCGAGAAGTCGTTCACCACCGGCTCTATCCAGGTGACCTCGAAAGAGCTGGACGTGGCCATTACCGGTCAGGGGTTCTTCCAGGTGGAGACCGCCGACGGCGACATCGCCTACACCCGCGCCGGAAATCTGCGCATCAGTGCCGACGGCGTGCTGACCAATGCTCAGGGGCTGCCGCTGATCCCCGGTATTGAGCTGCCGCAGGGCACCAAAAGCATCGGTATTGCGAAAGACGGTACGGTCAGTGCGCAGGTGGGTAACGAGAGTGAACCCGCCGAGCTGGGGCAGATAACCCTGGTCAACTTTATTAATCCGGCCGGGCTTGAAGCCACCGGCGGCAACCTCTATCGCGAAACCACCGCCAGCGGCGAAGCCTTTGAAGGCGTGCCGGGAGAAGAGGCCTTCGGTGAGCTGGAGCAGGGATCGCTGGAAGGCTCCAACGTGCAGGTAGTGGAAGAGATGGTCGATATGATCACCGTTCAGCGCGCCTATGAGATGAACGCAAAAATGGTGTCGGCCGCCGATGACATGCTGAAGTTCCTTAATCAGCAGGTCTAAACGAAGAACACCGCATTGACAGGTAAAAAAATGAAAAAGATGCTTCTGCTGGCGATGGCCGTGCTGCTCAGCGGCTGTGAAAGCTCACCTTATACGGTGCAGAAAGATGATGCGGAGTTTGCGCCGCCGTCGGATCTCAGCCAGCCCGTTGAAGCCGTACGCGGCGGCGGACTCTATCAAAGCAGCTACAACTGGTCGTTGATCCAGGATCGTCGCGCCTACCGCGTCGGCGATATCCTGACGGTGGTGCTGGATGAGTCCACCCAGTCCAGCAAACAGGCGAAAACCAACTTCGGCAAGAAAAATGATGTCGAGCTGGGCGCGCCCTCCGTGCTTGGAAAAACGCTGGATAACCTCAGCGGGTCGATCTCCGGCAACCGTAATTTCAACGGCAACGCCACGTCCGCCCAGCAAAACATGCTGCGCGGATCGATTACCGTCGCGGTCCATCAGGTGCTGTCCAACGGGGTGCTGGTGGTACGTGGTGAAAAGTGGCTGACCCTGAATCAGGGCGATGAGTACATGCGCGTTACCGGCCTGGTGCGCTCAGACGACATCACCCGCGACAACACCGTTTCATCGCAGCGTATCGCCAATGCCCGCATCTCCTACGCCGGCCGCGGCGCGCTGAGCGACGCCAACTCCGCAGGATGGCTGACGCGTTTCTTCAACCATCCTCTGTTCCCGATCTAAGGTTTTGATTATGTTACGTTATGCTATCCCGCTGCTGATTGCCGGGATCTTCACCGCCTCCCAACCGCTGCACGCCCAGCCGCTAAGCCAGCTGGTTGACGTGCAGGGTATTCGAGGTAACCAGCTGGTCGGCTACAGCCTGGTGGTGGGGCTTGATGGCTCCGGCGACCGCAACCAGGTGAAATTTACCAATCAGTCGGTCACCAACATGCTGCGTCAGTTCGGCGTACAGATGCCGGCGAAAATTGACCCGAAAGTTAAAAACGTGGCCGCCGTCGCGCTGAGCGCCACGCTGCCACCGATGTATGCCCGGGGCCAGACGATTAATGTCACCGTTTCGTCGATGGGTGATGCGAAAAGTCTGCGCGGCGGCACGCTGCTGCTGACTCAGCTGCGCGGTGCCGACGGCGAGGTTTACGCCCTGGCGCAGGGGAACGTGGTGGTTGGCGGCGTTAAAGCCAGCGGCGACAGCGGTTCCAGCATCACCATCAATACCCCCACCGTGGGCACCGTGCCGAACGGCGCGACCGTTGAACGCGAAATTCCCAGCGACTTTGTTGAGAGCAATGAGGTGTATCTCAACCTCAAACGCCCGAGTTTTAAAACCGCTAACAATATTGCCATTGCCCTCAATCAGCGCTTTGGCAGCGGCACCGCCCAGGCGAAAAGCGCCACGAACGTTGCCGTCAGCGCCCCGAAAGACGCGGGTGCGCGCGTGGCCTTTATGTCGATGCTGGAAGAGGTACAGATTGAAGCCGGGAAACAGCCTGCGCGGGTGGTCTTCAACGCCCGTAACGGCACGGTAGTGATGGGGGACGGCATTGTGGTCCGTGCCGCGGCGGTGTCGCACGGATCGCTGACCGTAACCATCAGCGAATCGAAAAACGTCAGCCAGCCCGCGCCTTTCGGCAACGGCAAAACGGCGGTGACCCCGCAAAGCGATATCGATGTCTCCCGCGGCGGCGGGCAGATGGTGGTTGTCCCGGCGGGCACCAGCCTGCGCAGTATTGTTAACACCATCAACAGCCTGGGCGCATCGCCGGATGACACCATTGCGATTTTGCAGGCGCTGCACGAAGCCGGGGCGCTGGACGCTGAACTGGTGGTGATCTGATGATCCATTCAGTCAGTGCGCCGCTGCCGCCGGGCGCAGGCGATTTTAGCGGCCGGGTTAAACCTAAAAATCTTGAGGAAGCCGCCGGGCAGTTTGAGGCGATGTTTCTGCGCCAGATGCTCCAGGAAATGCGTAAAAGCGTGGACGCCCTCGCAGGCGAAAACGGCCTGTTCAGCAGCCGTGAATCGCGCACCCTACGGGACTTTTATGATGACGCGCTGGCGCAGGAGCTTGCCAGCCAGCGCACCACCGGTATTGCCGGGCTGTTGATCCAGCAGCTCTCAGTAGAAACCACCACGAGGTAACGATGAACGCTCTTTTTAACATTGGCTACAGCGGCATGCGCGCGGCACAAACGCAGCTGAACGTCTCTGCGCTGAACACCGCCAACCTCGCCACGCCGGGCTACACCCGCCAGCGCGTGGAGCAGATGGCGATAGGTCCGATGGGCCAGTCGCGGCTGGATACCGGCAGCGGCGTAGAGGTTGTCAGCATTCGCCGTATGGCCGACCAGTTTATGACCGGCCAGGTGTGGCGGGCGAACTCCGGCGGGAATTTTTATGCCACCACCCAGAACTATCTGGGTCAGCTGGAAACCATTATTGGCTCGGAAACGTCCGGGCTGGGCGACGGGCTGGACAACCTGTTCGGGGCGTTAAGCGGAGCAACCGAAAGGCCGGAAAGCCAGGCGATGCGCCAGGATGTGCTCTCCAACGCGAAGATGCTGGCATCACGTTTTAATAAGATCCAGGAGTTTGCCAACAAGCAGCACAGCGATATTCGCAGCCAGCAGCAGAACAGCATCGGCAGCATTAATATGCTGAGTACCCACATCGCCGATTACAGCAAAAAAATCAGCGAGTCCGAGGCGCTGGGCGGCGATACCAGTATTTTACGCGACCAGCGTGATGAGCTGGTCAAACAGCTGAGCGGCTTTGTGGATGTCCGGGTCAATGAAAGCAGCGACGGCAGCTACACCGTGGCGCTGAACAGCGGGCAGCCGCTGGTCAGCGGATCAACGGCAGGCAGCCTGGAGATGAAAAAAGACGGCAGCGGGATGCTGCTCTCCTTCTCGAAAACCTCTTTCCCGGTGGATATGGACTGCGGCGGCGCGCTGGGCGGGCTCTATCACTATGAAAGCGAAACGCTCAGCGCCCTGGACGCCTCGGTGCAGGGGATGGCCCGGTCGCTGGCAGAGGCCTTTAACAGCCAGCTGAACGCGGGCTTCGACCGCAACGGCCAACCGGGTAAGGATCTGTTTGTCTTCGATCCCGCTAACCCCAGCGGAATGTTGCAGGTGACCGATATCAAATGGGACGAGCTGGCGTTTTCCGGCATACCGGATGCGGACGGCAATAACGACAATCTGAAGAAGCTGATCGAAATTGGCAGCCTGACGATGGATATCCCCGGTATGGGCAGCACCACGCTGTCGAACGCCAGCGCGACGCTGATTGGCACGGTGGCAACGCAAAGCCGCGACAACCAGGCGGCGCTGGAGGCGGCGTCCGCGCTGCTCAACCAGGCTGAAAACGATCGCAGCAACTACAGCAGCGTGTCCGAAGACGAAGAGGGGATCAACATCATCGTCTACACCAAAGCCTATCAGTCAAATATGAAAGTCATTGCCACCGGCGATCGGATCTTCAACGATCTGCTGGCACTGTTCTGATTATCAGGGAATTGAATATGCGTATCAGCAATCAGAGTTTTCACAACAATGTTCTACTGAACTTCAACCGCAACAATGCGCGGATGTTTGACGTACAGAATAAAATTAACCTGCAAACGCGGCTCCTTAAACCGTCCGACGATCCTATTGCCAGCGCTCAGCTGGCGCAGCTGCGTCGGGAACAGTCGGCCATCGGTCAATATCAGACCAATATTCAGCGTCTTTCTGGAAACCTGGCCACCCAGGAGAGCAGCATTAAAGGCTGTGAACAGCAGCTGCTGGCGATAAAAGATAAGCTTCAGGAGGCGATGGGCGGCACGCTGTCGGCGGAGGAAATCCGGGGCTACGGCAACGAGCTGGCTTCCATGCTGGAGACGACCCTCACCCTGGTTAATACCCGCGATGAGGACGGCCGCTATCTTTATTCCGGCACCAAAACCGGTCAGCAGCCGGTGGTCTTTGATCCGGACAGTCAGCGCTGGACCTACAAAGGAAATGACGATACCGCCAGCACCCTGGTTTCCAGCGGGCTGGAGGTGCAGGTCACCACGGCGCTGGCGGCGGCGTTTGGCGACGATCTTGATACGCTGAACACTCTCCAGAGCGTGGTCAATAAAATGCAGGACAGCAGCCTGGATCCGGTGGACTACTTCGACGAGATGCAGGCGGCATTCAATGCCATCGGCGATTCGCACAGTCAAATCGGTGCAATCTATACCGAGCTGGGCGGACGGCAAAACAACCTTACGCTGCTGAAAAATATCCACGAGGACAACGGCGTGGTTGCAGACACGGTGATGAACAGCCTGACGCAGCTGAATATGGCGGAAGCGAGTATCGACCTGGCCAGTCTGTATAACGCCACGGTGGGCGCGCAGAAAAGCTATACCAAAATCCAACAGCTCTCGCTGTTTTCACTGATTTAAGAACGCGACATGATCCAGGTTAATCATCGCGCCGGGACTAATGCCCCGGCCATCGTCAACACCTCCGCTGGCAGGGCGGAGGCCTCCGGCCGTCCGGCGGCAACCTCAGCCGTTGCCTCCTCCGCATCGGCTGAACGTAAAGCGGCCGCGGCCTTTCCCGACCGCCCGCTCATCTCTTCGGAGCCGCTGCGCTATAACGTGCAGCTGAATCAGCAGCTGACGGCGGTCCAGCAGGCGGACAGCTTCCTGCTGGAAACCGAAAAGCAGGTGCTTCAGCTTAACCATCTTATTACCCGCCGCGCGCCGGGGGGAGAGGTGGTCCGGCAGGCGGAAACGCTACAAAATCTGCTGGCAAAGCGCGAGACACTCTCTGCGGGCACGGTTGATCGCCAGCTGCATCTCAGCCTGCAAAGCAAACCGACGGTGAACTTCAGCCTGCAGGACGGCGCGGCGCTGCTGCACGACGAGCGGCCGGAAGTGCTGACCTTCTCCCTGGCCGGTCGCCAGCGGGCGATTAGCGCGGCGGAGCTGGACGGCAGCTCGCCGCAGCAAAATCTGCTGCGGCTGAATCAGGCGCTGGGTAAATGGGGTATCCACGGTCAGCTTAGCGGCGGCCAGCTTAATTTCCAGGTGGGCGAGCAGCGCTGGGCGGACGTCAGCCAGCACCTCAGCGTGCAGGGCGGCGGCGAACGCTATCCGCACGGACAGTTTTATCCGCTGAAGCCGCAGGTGGAGAGCGGCCTGGAAGAGACGTTGCAGCAGCTGGTACGCGCGCCGTCCAGCGGCAGCGCGCTGCTGGGCAGTCTGGAGCAGTCGCTGGAAACCGTTACCCGCCAGCGGCGTTCGCTACAGGGAACCCGTTCCCGGGTTCAGCAGCGTATAGACAGTATGGCGACCTTTAGCGGCCCCTCTTCGGCGCTTCAGGCGGCGGAAGCGGTGGCAACCCGGCTGCGTAAAACGGACTTCAGCAGCGTCTCTCAGGCGCTGGCGGGCCAGGCCAACGTGCAGGGCGCACGGGTGCGCAACGTACTGGCAACGGTGTAACGGCTGAGCAGGGCTGGAACAGGCCCTGGCTTAGCGTCTTGTAATTATTTGTTACATATGGCTTTTTCAATAACCTCACATTATTTTCCAGTTTTTTTCCAAACGCATTTAATTATTCACCCCGGCCTGCCGCTTATCTCTGGTACTGGAAATGGAATCACGTTGATTCCTCAAGGAGATATAAATCATGGCATTATCCATCTTTACTAACGCTGCTTCTATGAGCTCTACCAACGCAATGAACAAAGCGACCGGCAGCCTGAATGTGGCTATGCAGCGTCTGGGTACTGGCAAGCGCATTAACTCTGCGGCTGACGATGCGGCCGGTCTGCAAATCGCTACCCGTCTGCAGGCGCAGACTAACGGTATGGGCGTGGCTAAACAGAACATCTCTAAAGCGACCTCAATGCTGCAAACCGCTGAAGGCGCTTTTGATGAAGTGAACAACATCCTGTACCGCATGAAAGATCTGGCTACCCAGGCGGCGGATGATACCAACAGTGATGATGACCGCGCGGCTATCACCTCTGAGTTCGGTGAACTGAACTCAGAGCTGGAAAACATCATGAGCAACACCTCTTACGGTACTGAAAAACTGCTGTCATCCGTAAGCGGCAGCGTTGAAGGCAAGCTGACCAAAGAGCTACAGTTCCAGATCGGTGCCAGCACCGACGAAACGCTGAAAGTGGACTTTGGTGCAGACATGACCAAAGTGACCGATTCTCTGAAAACACTGCTGGCGTCTGACCTCACCTCTGCCACCGGCGGCAACGCGGCCATTGACGAACTGAATGATGCCATCAAAGAAGTGGGCTCAATGCGTTCTTCTCTGGGTGCCAACATTAACCGTCTGGGCCACACGGCGGCTAACCTGGCAAACATGCAGGACAACACTAACGTCAGCCTGGGCATCATCCGTGATGCGGACTTCGCCACCGAAGCCACCAACATGACGCGTAACCAGATGCTGACTCAGTCAAGCCAGGCGATGCTGAAGCAGGCTAACGGCATGAGCCAGATGGTTCTGGGCATGCTGGGTTAATCCCACTCCCGATTGATAAAAAACACCGCTCACGTAGCGGTGTTTTTGTTTCCGTCTGCGGAAGCGGAACGTCCCGGTTCGGCGGAAATATACCTTCCCGTGTCATTTTAACTTATTGATTAATATGTAAATTAAAAGTTGGCACGCCTATTGCTATATAAAAGAGCAAACGCATTTTATTTACGTCAGCCAAGGCGCTGACGTTCCTGAGGTAATCATGAGTTGGCTAGATAGTTTTGATCCGCAAACGGTCTCCCAGCAGCTGGCGATGGCCAGTATCAGCGCGCAGCAGTCGCAGCTGAAGAATCAGCAAAACCGGGTTTCCACGCAGCAGAAAGCGCTGACGACCTTAAAAACGGCGTTGACCGATTTTCAGTCCGCGCTCAGAGGCATGTCGGTGAACGGCAGCAGCGGCGGCATGGTGAAAAACAGCGCCACCGCCAGTCAGGAGGGGTTTGTCTCGCTTAGCGCCAGCAGCAGCGCGAAGAAAGGGCTGTACAACATCAGCGTAAAAGAGACGGCCAGCGCCGATCAGAAAGCGTTTGAGCAGATGACCGATGCCGATGTTGCCGCCGCCAGCGGCAATCTGAAAATCAGCGTTGGTGATAAAGAGATCGATATCGATATGTCTTCAGTCAGCACCCTCGGGGAGCTGCGCGACAAGATCAACGCCGGGAGCAGCAGCTCGGGCGCGACGGCCTCGCTGGTGAAACAGAATGGCCAGAATATCCTGATGATCGGCAGCGATAAGACCGGTGCGGACAACGCCGTGACGCTGACCGCCGATGATGCTGCGCTGCACAGCCAGCTGAACGATCGGGCCACCGAGATCTCGAAAGCGAAAGATGCGGTCATCACCATGGGTGACGGTGCGATGACCTTCACCAGCAGCACCAACACCTTTAAGGACACCATCCCCGGGGTTGAGCTGACGGTCATCCGCAAAACGGCCGACGACGAGCCGCTGATCATCAACGTGGATAACGATGCCACCGGCACCCGCGGGCAGGCGGACGCCTTCGTTGACGCCTACAACAAGCTGCGCAAGCAGCTGGATGAGCTGACCAAAAGCGGCAACGGCGATGGCTCCGTCGCACGCGGCGCGCTGGCCGGTGACTCCGGAATTAATTCTCTGGAAAGCAAGCTGAACAGCCTGCTGCGCAGCGAGTTCAACGGCGCGAAGCTGTCTGATTTTGGTCTGAGCCCGGACAAAACGGGGCAGCTGAAGCTGGACGGTAAAAAGTTTGACGAGGCGCTGAAAGAGAAGCCGGATGCGTTTAACGCCCTTTTTGACGGCAGCAGCGGCTTACTGAAGCGCATGGAGAAAGAGGCGCTGGACACCTTCCTCAGCGGCACGAAAGGCACGCTCAAGCAGCGTCAGGAAAGTCTGGATCGTAAAACGGAACAGCTGACCCGCAAGGAGTCGCAGATTCAGGCGCGTTATGAAACCACCTTCAATCGCTACGTGAAGGAGTTCACCAATATGAAAACCATCATTGCGCAGATGAACCAGACGATGGGGCAATTCTTCTAGGAATGTAACAGACAACTATGTACGGAAATTCGAACGACTTTACGCAATATCAGGATGCGGATCTGGCGATCCGCACCGCCGCCGCCACGCCGCATCAGCTGGTGGTGATGTTACTCAACGGTCTGCTTGACGAGCTGACGCGTGCCAAAGGCCATATCCAGGCACGACGTTATGAACGTAAGGCGGAAAGCATTAACAAGTGCATCGACATCCTCAATGCGCTGACCAGCGCCCTGGACTATGAGCGCGGGGGAGAACTGGCTCTGCGGCTTGCCGGGCTTTACGACTACTGCGTGTATCGCCTGTATGACGCCAGCCATCACCTTTCGGCTGAGCAGATAGGCGAAGTGGAAAGCATTCTGCGCAACATTCAGGAAGGCTGGGAAGGAATGGGGGCGTGATGGATCGGCGCATTCTGCAACTGGGCCGCGCGCTGGAACAGGCCGCGGCGGATGAAAGCTGGGATGAGATCCGTCGGATCGATGCCCGTATCAGCCAGCTGCTCCAGGCCATCAATGAGCAGGGGTTGCAGGACGTTCTGCGTGACGATCTGGCCCAGCTTCGCCGCAGTCATCTGCGGGTGGCTAAGGTGTGCCGCGAACAACACGACCTGCTGCAAATGAAAATTCAGCAGTATCAGCAGAACAGGGAAAGGCTTCAGGCCTATGCGCTGTTTTCAGACGGCGATGAGGAGAATAAATCATGATCACAGTCTCTTCCGGTGCGGGTTTACTCACGCAGACCGGTACACCGCTAACCGGCGTGACACCGTTGCCCGCCGCACCGTCATCCCCGCCGGGAACGGAGCAGATGGGGGACTTATTACCGCGGGTGACGCCCGTTCCCCTGCCGGAAGGAGAGAAGATCCTGACTTCGCCGCAGGATGAGCCCGAGGTTATTGAAGCCGATGGCGACCCGCAACAGCTGCTGGCCCTGCTGCTGGCCGCGCCGTTGACCGTGCAGCCGGTGGATAGCGCGCCGCTCGTATCCGCACAGGCGGGCACGGATGCGCCTTCTGCCGGGGCATCGCGCTGGCAAACGCCGGCCGACGCCGCAGGCGCGCTGCGCAACAGCCTGCTGGCAGCGGGTGGCTCGTCGGTGCCAGCGCCGACGGCGGCAGTCGTACCGGGGGCTGGCCCCGTGCTGTCGGGTGAAGGTTCACAATTCGGCGAGGGGCACAGTCAAACGGGCAACGGATCAGCGGCCGGGAACCGATCGCCGTCCGCCGCGCCCGCCGCCGTTGATGCCGCAGACGCCGTGTTACAACTCGCCCCGAAAAAGCTGGTTACCCCGGCGGATGCGTTGCGGGTAAGCCGGTCAATCCAGCAGGTGATGCAGGCCGATCGGGGTTCCGCTCCTGCGGATAGTCCGCTGCTGCACTCGGCCCCCTTGCTGGCTAACGCGCTGATAAAAAGCGAGGCGACGGGTGAAAAACTGCCGCCAATCGTGCTCCCTGCCGCCCCCGAGCAGCAGGCCGAGGCGCTGAAAAAGGCGCTGGCCGGACGGCTGGAAATGCAGATCGACCGGCGCGTGCAGCGGGCCACAATCCGCTTAGATCCCCCCAACCTGGGGAAGCTGGATATCTCGATTCACTTTGAGTCGGGGAAACTTCAGGTTCAGATTCAGGCCGCACAGCCTGAAGTGACCCGCTTGCTGCAACAGGTCAGCCAGGAAATGCGCGCCAGTCTCAGTGAGCACAACAACGTTCAGGTGAACGTTCAGGTGTCGACCCAGAGCGGTGATAGCCGCCAGCAACATCGGCACCGCGACCGGCCGGAAACGGCCATCGCAAATAATAACGAAGAGGTGACCGCGCAGCAGCACGGCACCGACGGCACAATACTGACAATGGTTTAATTATGAATATAAAGACGTTATTGCTGAATTTTGTTCTGATGCTGGTGACGGCAGCGATCACCGCCGTACTGGTGCTCGCCGGTTCGCACTATCTGGATAAAAAATCAGATGAAGATCCCTCCGACTCTTTCTTCTCCTCATCGTCCGCCGGGGACAAGAAGAATTTGCAGTTTGTTGAAATCAAGAACCTGGTAATCACCTTAAAAAGCAACGCCATCAAAGAGCGCTATCTGCTGCTGGATCTGGCCCTGACCACCCACGATGAACCGCAGTCGCAGAGGGCGGAAAATCTGCTGCCTAAAATTAAAGGCATTGCGGTCGATGTGCTGACCTCAATGGATTACAGCGAAGTACGCAGTATGACGGTTATGGAGCTGCGGGCCATGATGATGGAGCGCTACCAGTCGGCGTTCCACAACATTGATGTCGTTATTCCGTTTGACGATGTCACCATTTCTAAAATGGTTTTCCAGTGATCCCCTGCCATGAGCACTTTTACTGATATTACGGCGCTGACGCCCGTTGAAGAGAGCCGCTTTATGCAGCAGTGGCTCCCTTTGGTGAAGAAGGTGGTCCGTCAGCTGTTGCCCCAGGCTAACGGCATGATGGACCGTGATGACATTGAACAAATTGCCCTGATGGGGCTGCTGGAATCGCTGCGGCGCTACGGCAAGCCCGACGAGCAGTTCGCGGGGTATGCCATGCAGCGCGTGCGCGGTGCCGTGCTGGACCAGTTCCGTGAGCACGACTGGCGTCCGCGAACACTGCGGCAGAAGACCCATAAGATTAACGATGCGCTGCGTGAGATGGCCCGCAGCCTGGGGCGTGAACCCACGGATGCAGAGGCGTGCCGGCAGCTGGGGCTGAGCGCGGAGGCGTGGCAGGAGTATCAGCTGCTGGACTCCGCCTGCGCCATGGAAAGCCTGGACGAACTGCTTTCGGTAGAGGGCAGCGGTCAGGCCCCGGCGTTTGCCGGTCGTGAGCTGGAAGATGAGGTCGATATCCAGCGAACGCTGGCCCTGGCCCTGGCGACGCTGGACGCCCGTGAACGTACCATTCTTAATCTTTACTACCAGCAGGGTATCAGCCTGAAAGAGATCGCTTTAGTGCTGGATTTAACTGAAGCGCGGGTGTGTCAGCTAAATAAAAAGATTAGCGAAAAGATTAAAGTCTTTTTTTAACGGATAGAAAATGCAGAAACTTATTGGATTAATCGTGGTGCTGGGTTGTGTGATCGGCGGGTATATGATGTCCGGCGGCCGTATTGCTTCATTCTGGCAGCCGGGTGAACTGATCATTATTCTCGGGGCCGGAGCGGGGGCGATGGTCATTGCCAACCCGAAACACGTTCTTAAAACCATGTGGACCCAGATTAAAGCCGCGGTGGGTAAAGACGAATATAATGCCGAATTTCAGCGCCAGCTATTAATGCTGATGTATGAACTGCTGGAGCTTATCCAGGACGGCGGATTAAAGGCGCTGGATGAGCATATCGATGTGCCGGAAAACAGCACGCTGTTCCAGAAATATCCGCTGATCCTGAAGGACAGAGATTTTATCACCTTTATCTCTGACAACTTCCGCCTGATGGCGATGGGTAAAATTAACGAGCATGAAATGGAAGGGCTGCTTGAAGCCGAAATCGAGGCGGTAGAAGAAGAGCTGCTGGTGCCTTCGCGCTCCTTACAGCGTACCGCGGAAGCCATGCCGGGGTTCGGTATCTGTGCGGCGGTGCTGGGGATCATTATCACCATGCAGTCGATTGACGGCTCGATTGCGCTGATTGGCCTGAAGGTCGCCGCCGCGCTGGTGGGTACCTTCCTCGGCGTATTTTTCTGCTACTGCCTGATGGATCCGTTGGCTAACGCCATGGAGCAGTGTATGCGTAAACGCCTGACCATTTTTCACTGCATTCGCACCGTGCTGATCAGCCATATTGCCGGAAAACCCACGCTGCTGGCCGTGGACGCCGGACGTAAGCTGCTGCCGCTGGAGAGTAAACCCACCTTCGCCACGCTGGACGGCTGGGTCAATGCCATGAACGAGATCCCGGAATGAAGAAGGGCGCTCAGACGACCATTATCAAACGCGGCGGTAAGAAAGCGCATCACGGTGTGCATACCGGCGCGTGGAAGGTGGCCTTCGCTGACTTTACGCTGGCAATGATGGCGCTGTTTATGGTGCTGTGGATTGTTGGTGCGGTGTCAAAAGAGGAGCGTTCGGAAATCGTTGCCAACCTCAACGGCACCTCTATTTTCGAAGGCAACATCTTCAGCCCGATCGGGGACCCTGCCGCCGCCAGCGGCACGGCGCCGATTGTCACTAACCTGCCCAGCGTAGCCGATACGGATCCGCAGCCGGAGGAGAAGGATGTGCCGCCGCCGGAGCCGCTCGAGGATGTGCTGGCGCGATCGGATCGCGAACTGAATGAGCTGAGCGAGGCGATTGTGCGTATTACGGCGGAATTAAATGCCCAGGGCAATCTCTCTCTGGAAAAAGTCCCGCAGGGGCTGCGCATTCTGTTGCAGGACGATGATGACCGGATGATGTTCCCGCGCGGCAGCGCACAGATGACGCCGTTCTTTACCCGCCTGCTGGGGGAGCTGGGTCCGGTGTTTAACCGTATCGATAACCAGGTACTGATTAACGGACATACCGATTCGGCCCACTACCGCGACAGCGCGGCCTACAACAACTGGAATTTGTCGGGTGACCGTGCGCTGGCCGCAAGGACCGTGCTGGAAAAAGGCGGTCTACAGATGCAGCGGGTGCTTCAGGTCAACGCGATGGCTGACCGTATGCTGCTGGATACGGAAAACCCGCTTTCCGCCCGCAATCGCCGGATTGAGATCATGGTCCTGACCCAGGCCGCATCCGATACCCTCTATCAGTTTTACGGACGTCACGGCGTGAAGGTGGTGAAACCGATCGCCGATCGCCTGCAATAATCTGTCAGTGCCTTGAGCTGCTGTAACCTGGCTCACCCGGCGGCACGCTGTCGCCGGTTCTTTTTCCCGCCTTACTGCTTCAGATGCCTGCGGCGTATTTTATCCTGATACATTCTGCTATCGGCATCGCTAACCGCCAGATCCGGCGGACAGTGCATCGGATTAACCGCAATCACCCCAAGACTGGCACCGCCGTAGTCAATCGAGGTTTCGCGCAGTGCATAGTGGCCGGTTAATGTAGCGGACAGCCGGGCCTTCATCGCCTGCACGTCATCATCCGTCACCCGATCGGCCAGCGGGCCGACGCAGGCAATAATAAATTCGTCCCCGCCCAGTCTGCCGATAATGTCCTCCGGCGCCGCGCTCTGATGCAAGCGCTGGGCAACGGCCTGCAAAAAGCGATCGCCCGTTTCATGGCCGTAGGTATCGTTAATCGCTTTAAAACCATCGAGATCGATAAAGGCAACCATCACAGAATGCTGAGCCGCCGCCGCCGTGCTGAACAGCTTAGGCAGATGTCCGAATACCGAACGACGGTTTGGCAGCCCGGTCAGTTCATCGGTCATGCTGACGGCCGTCAGCGCATCATTGGCTTCCCGAAGCTCCTGCAAAAGCTGCTCTTTGCGAATGTACTGACCGATCAGTTCGGCAAACAGCTGGGTAATGTGTTCCGCGCGGTCGGATAGCGGATGGCTTTCGGTGCTGGCGGCGCAGAGCGTACCGTAAAGCATGCCGTCGCCCAGGGTTACCGGCGTGCTGAGGTAGGTGGTAATACCCAGGGCTTTGGCGGCTTCAGAATCCCCCCACAGCTCGGGAACCTGATTGGTGTAAAAGCGATCTTCATCCAGGGCACGCTTACACAGCGTATCTCCCCAGGGCACCGCCAGCCCTTCCGGGATCTGCATTTGCTGGCTGTTGCGCGAATAGAGGATGTGCTGTAGCCCCTGGTGCTCATCAATACGCGTAAGATAAGTCGATTCCATATCGGTAACCAGCTCGAGCATTTCCAGCAGCTGGCGAACGAATCCTTCCAGCGTCTTTTCCGAGCCGAGCGCTGTTGAAATACGTTCAATCAAGATGTCAGACATAGATCTTTTTCCTGGTAGTGAAGTCGTGCCGCCCCTCTGCACTGGGGTCGATTTGCAATTACGTCATGTCCCGATTTTCTGTAATTAAGATGAATTAATACCGGTCCGTGACGGATGACAGGCCATTCATTAAGCGGGCTCTTGTTTTATCAGGCGCGAGAGCAGATTCGCTCAGGTTAACGAGTGAAATAATACCTCGCCATCATGACCGTTTTAGTCTGTTTTCGATGAGCCTCAGTGTTGATCGCCGCACGGCTCAGTTCCAGCGCGACCCGGTATTATTAGGTAAAAACTGTGTAAAAGTGTACACATGAGCCGATTTTCAGATAATAAAAATTATGCATACATTGATAATAATTATCAATATCGGCGGGAGAAGTCAGGCGGGGAAGGGAGATCATCGCCCGGCATCGGGCGATGATAATGCCAGTGAAGGGGCGGATCAGCTGCGGCTGAGTGAACCCCACACCAGCTGGCCGCGGTGGAAGGTGGCGTAGCGCGGCGAGATCCGCGCGACCGCTTCCGCCGAGCAGGAAGCATCGACCAGCACAAAGCTGGCTTCATCCTGCGGCTGTGGCCATACGCGATCGCCGTGCTCGTTAAGCGGCAGCTTGTTGCCGGTGGCAATGGCCAGCGAGCGTGAAAGCGGCAGTTCCCCGGGACGCTGATAGAGCTGGGCATAGAGGTTGGCTTTTTCCAGCATATCGCCGAGGCCAAACGGCGACCAGTGATCGATCGCGCTGTCGGTGCCGGTCATTACCATTACGCCGCTCTCGGTCAGCTGTTTCAGCGGCATATGCAGCGTACCGATTGGCACCGTTGAGGCAATGGTAATCCCCTGTGCGGCCAGCCGCGCCGCGGTCTTGCTGACCTGTTCAGGCGTCAGTGTCGCCAGCGCAAAAGCATGGCTGATGGTCACTTTGTTCTTCAGCTGCGGCGTTTTTTCCACGGTATCGATCATGTAATTAATTGCCGCAACCCCCGCCGGAGAGGTTTCATGCAGATGAATATCCACCCCTTTCTGGTAGTCGATGGCGATTTGGAACATGGTGTCCAGCGACTTCTCCATGGCGCCGTCAACGCTGGTGGGATCCAGCCCGCCGACGTAGTGTGCGCCGGCCTGCATCGCATCGCGCATCAGCGAAACCGAATCAGACAGCAGCAGACCGTGCTGCGGGAAGGCGACGATCTCACAGGTGAAGCCGGGCTGCCGCTCGGCCAGCACCGCCTGAAGGTCGTGCAGATTTTTTAGCCCGGAAACCGGTTCAATATTGCAGTGGCTGCGGGCTTCCGTGGAGCCTTTTGACTGGAGCAGGTCGATCAGCTTTCCTGCCCGCTCACGGGTATGGAGCTGAAGTTCCGGCAGCAGCTTGTGTTCCAGAGCGATCATATCTTTGATCGTGGTGCCTGCCGGACGCGACTGCACGCGCCACGGACCGCCGTAGAAGGTTTTATCCAGATGGATATGCATATCGCGCATCTGCGGCAGCAGC
>Ga0256410_1000657_pt1 | contig 31280 bp, 25 predicted proteins | sample PhyWR1_FD_185983 | JGI IMG/M metagenome (GOLD analysis project Ga0256410, IMG submission 185983) | Leaf surface microbial communities from wheat plants in UC Gill Tract Community Farm, Albany, California, United States - DLSL W.R1 | ecosystem: Host-associated > Plants > Phyllosphere >... | reverse complement strand
CGACCTGCTGCGCGACCTGCAGGCCCGGCATGGCCTGACCTACCTGTTTATCAGCCACGACCTGGCGGTGGTGCATGCCCTGGCCCACGACATGATCGTGATCAAGGACGGCAAGGTGGTGGAACAGGGGGATGCGCAGTCCATCTTCGATAACCCGCAACACCCCTATACCCGGGAACTGTTGCAGGCCAGCAGCTTGAAGACACAGGAAACTGCGCTGGCCGATGTTGTGTAGCCGCTGACGAGCGGAGCGAGGCTGCGTCCGGTTTGGTGCGCCACTGCGACGCAGCAGTCGCAAAAACAGACACCTCGCAGTACCAGTTTAATCCGCTCCTCAGGTTTTACGGGGGGACGCAATGCTGGCAACGCAAGCCTTTTCGGTGGGAGCGGGCTTGCTCGCGATGGCATCACCTCGCTGTAATTGAAGGATCGCGTCGCCCGGATCGCGAGCAAGCCCGCTCCCACAGGTCAGGCGGTCAACTCCACAGGCTGCGTATCCGCGCCACTGCCCGTGACAACAAGGCTGTGGCCTTGTAGCAAAGGCAATCGGTGTCAGGCACATACCGCGCAGCGGTGCGCACCAGCCCCAAAGCGACCAGGTCGCGGGTAAAAGAAACTCTGGAGGCATAGAAGGTCTTGCTTGCCCAAGCCGACGCCACAAGGTAAGCCAGGCTCCAGAGCACCACCCCCCAGTGATAGTAGTGCTGGACGCAGTGGTTTACGGTATCCATTACAGCCGCGACGCGGGAATCATTCCTGGCAAACAGGTACACGCCCCATACAGCCAGCAAAAAGCTTATCAGCCCCCAGTCAAAGAGTCGCCGCGTATTGATTTTCAGGCTTTGGCAACGCGCTCGTCGCTTCGAGCGGATCGGCACAATCTGGATATCACGGATATGGATAACATTGCCGTGGATGCGCTGATCGTTACTGGACCAGGTCACATCCCCAACCTTGCGGGTCCAGTACTGGCCGTTAAAGCACTTGAAACCCAGCAGAGTAAACCACGGGTGCAACTCGAATTTGTCTAGTGCCTTATCGGTGAAGATCAGCACACATCGAGGGGATATGGAGGCAGTGGTGTGGCCCGGGGAATGGTCGAACAAATCCAGGGTGTACAGGCGGCCCTGGGTGTTGACCTTGAAAAGGCGCTGTTGGAAATCGCTGACAGACACTTTGGAATAATGAATCAAGGCTTTGGGTTTACAAAACAGCTTCACAGGCAGTTCAGTCCAGAAAAGCCGTACAGCCTAGAGCAGTTTTTGGCCAATGGCCACTATCTAGCGAGCAAGACTCAGGGCGCTTGCACTGCTCAGCCCTCATATCTCCAAATAGAATATATAAATCGTTTTATATTCTTTTTTAAAAGCTAATTTTCCTGCAAGACTCTCGTCATAAATCTTCCAACTCATGATGAGAACGAAATGAAAACATTCACTGCCCTCACCGCCCTGACCCTGGCTGTTTTGTCTGGCCTGGCCCACGCCGATCGTCTGGATGACATCAAAAAATCCGGTGTGCTGCGCGTGGCGTCCTTTGACAGCAACCCGCCCTTTGGCTTTGTCGATGCCAAAAGCAAGCAGATCGAAGGCCTCGACGTGGACTACGCCAAGGCCATCGCCGACAAGCTGGGCGTGAAGTTGCAGTTGCAGCCGACCAACCCGGCCAACCGCGTACCGCTGTTGGTCGCGAACAAGGTGGACCTGGTGCTGGCCAACTTCACCATCACCCCCGAGCGGGCCGAGCAGGTGAATTTCAGCATTCCGTACTTCGCTTCGGGCCAGCAATTTATCGTCAAGAAAGGCACCCTCACATCCCCCGACGAGCTGAACAAATGGCGCGTGGGCGTGGACAAGGGCACGGTCAACGAAGGCGTATTGCGCGAGAAGTTCCCCGGCGCCAAAGTGGTTGCCTACGATGACACCCCGTTCGCCTTCACTGCCCTGCGCAACGGCAACGTCCAGGCCATCACCCAGGACGGCCCGAAGCTGATCGGCCTGCTGGCCAATGTGCCGGACAAGGACAAATACGAAGTGCCGCCCTTCACCATTTCCAATGACCTGATCGGCGTCGGTATTCCCAAAGGCGAAGCGCGCCTGACCGAGGTGGTCAACCAGACCCTCACCGACCTGGAAGCCCAGGGCAAGGCCCAGGGCATTTATGACGCCTGGTTCGGCCCGACCACCAAGACCCCGCTGACCCGCCTGTACAAGATTGGCGACAAGAGCTAAGCCTCCTTCGCGACACCCTCAGCCCGTCACGGTCAACCGGACGGGTTTGCTCGTTTCTGGATGGACGCTGTTTCTATGTTCGGTGAACTGCTTGCCCCGCAATACCTGTACTGGTTGCTCGATGGTTTTGTCCTTACCCTGATCCTTTCCCTGCTGACCTGCCTGGTGGCGACCGGGCTGGGGTTTTTACTGTGCCTGGCACGCCTCTCGCCTTTGCGTGTGTGGTCATGGCCGGCACGGGCCTACCTGGCCCTGTTTCGCAATACGCCGCTGCTGGTGCAGCTGTTTTTCTGGTACTTCGGGGTCACGGCCATGCTGCCCGAAGGGCTGGTGATGTGGCTCAACCAGCCCCGCAGCCTGTCCCTGGGCCTGTTTGAAATTGAATGGCCGTCGTTTGAATTTCTCGCCGGGTTCTGGGGGCTGATGCTCTACACCGCCGCCTTCATTTGCGAAGAGTTTCGTGCAGGCGTCAGCTCGGTGCGCGTAGAACAACGGGCGGCGGGCCTGGCACTGGGCCTGCGGCCGGCACAGGTGTGGCGCTATATCGTGTTCCCGCAGGCGCTGCGCACGGCGTTGGGGCCGTTGCTGGGGCAGTACATGAATGCCCTGAAAAACTCGTCACTGACCATGGCCATCGGTTTGGCCGAACTGTCCTATGCCTCGCGGCAAGTCGAGACCGAAACCTTCAAGACCTTCCAGGCCTTCGGTTTTGCCACCCTGCTGTATGTGGCCAGCATTGCGTTGATCGAAGTGCTTGGCCAATTGATTGCCCGCAGCAAGTGGTATCGCCAGGGAGTGGTGTAAGTCATGGATTTTTCGGTTATCAGCGACAATTTTTCGTATTTTATGCTCGGCGCCTGGCCCAACGGACCGTTGGGCGGCGCGGCACTGACGCTGCTGCTCAGCCTGTTGTCAGGGATCATTTCGGCATTGCTGGGGTTGGTGCTGGGTATTGCACTGGTGATGATTCGCGGCAAAACGCGCTGGTTGCTGCTGGGGGTACTGGGCTTTTTGCGCGCAATTCCGGTGGTGATGCTGATTTTCTGGAGCTACTTCCTGCTGCCGATCCTGTTCAAGGTTGATGTACCCGCGCTGGCCACCGTGGTGTGTGCGCTGTCGCTGATAGGCGGTGCGTACCTGGCGCACTCGGTGTATGCCGGGATCAGCAGCCTGCCGCCCGGGCAATGGGCGGCAGGCACGGCACTGGGCCTGGGCAAGTGGCAGGTGCTGCGCCTGATCATCCTGCCCCAGGCCTTGCCGATGATGTTGCCGTCCTTTCTCAACCAGTGGATTTCACTGATCAAGGACACTTCGCTGGCGTATGTAATCGGCGTGGGCGAACTGTCGTTTGTCGCCACCCAGATCAGCAACCGGGTAATGGTGCACCCGACGGAAATCTTCCTGTTTGTGGCGCTGGTGTACTTTGTGTTTTGCAGCAGCCTGGACTGGGTGGCCAATCGGTGGGTGCGAAAGCCTGCATAAAACATGTAGCAGCTGCCGAGGAACGAGGCTGCGTTCGGCGGCGCAGCCGTCGTAGAGTCAGAATGCACGGTGTGTCAGGTGAACCGCGAACTCAGGTTTTACGACGGCTGCGCCGCCGAACGCAGCCTCGTTCCTCGGCAGCTGCTACGATTCATGCCAGGGTTGCGATCACCGCCCAAACCGGCACGAAGCCCATCGGCAACCACACGGCCAGTCGCGGCCGATACGGCAACAGCATCAGCAGGCTAAAACCGCTCAGCGAGAGCAGGCCAAACCAGCCCACCGGCCCCATTGCCCAGCCCCAGGCCTGCGCGCAGAACCACAAGCTGAGCCCCAGGCTCAGCCAACCTGCAGCCCTTAGCCCACGCCGTAACTGCGTCGACGGCGGCTTGCCCCACACCTGTTTGTAATGGCGCTCCAACCCCTGGCACAAGGCAAGCATGCCGACATAGGCAAAACCCAGTGCCGCAAAAAAATCAGCCAGCATCTCAATTCACCTCGGCCATGACGGCGGTCTTTTTGCGCGGCACCCGCTCCACCGCCGGTTGCGATACTTTCCAGCACGCCCACAACAACATGGCGCCCAGGGCCATCGCGGTCAGCTCAACGCCCATGCTGCTGGGCAGCGCCCAAGGCCGGTTGACGGTGAACACACTCAACAACGGCAAGCTCAGGCACATCAAACCCGCCAGCCCCAGTTGCTCGCGCCAGGCCTGCATGCGCGGGCGCAGCAAGGCATGGACACAACTCAACGCCCACACACCAAAGAACACATTCAACTCAGCATCAGCCCGTTCGGCCATTCCCGACGGCAACAGCCGGTTGCCCCACAACAGGCTGATACAAGCCAGGCTCAAGCCGGCCATAACGGTGACGTTGATCGCCTCGACCAGACGGTAAAGCACCTGGGCAACCCGACCTTCGCTGGCGTATTTGCGCCGCCGCTTGACGGTGAACAGCACCAGCCCGCTGGCAATCATGGCGCTGCTGATCAGGCCGCAAATAAAGTACAGCCAGCGCATCGGGTAGCCGCCGAACTGGGCAAAGTGCAGCCCAGAAATCACCCGATGGGTCAGCACCGTGGGGCGCATCTCTGTGGGGCCGGACAACTGCTCGCCGGTGACGCCGTCAAAGCGCATGCCCTGGCCCTTGGTCAGGGCAATACGGTTGCCCAGGATCGGACGAATCTGGATTTCGGCATTGCTCATCCCGGGGTTGCTGATGCTGATCCCGCCCAACGGCCCCATGACCGCCCAAGCCTGGCTCAGCAACGGCCCCAGGGCTACCAGCGGTGCAGGCTCTGCGGTTGCCGGGCGCTGCACGGCAACGCTGGCCGGCGTCTTGTCCTGCGCCTTGAAAAAGGCCTCGCGGTCGCCATCGAACAACGCGTCCATCGCCGCCGGCATATAGATCACCAGGAAAATCGCCAGCCCGGTGTAGGTGATCATCAAGTGAAAAGGCAGCAACAGCACGGCACTGGCGTTATGCGCGTCAAGCCACGAGCGCTGGCCTTTGGCGGGACGGAAGGTGAAGAATTCCTTGAAGAACTTCTTGTGGATCACGATGCCGCTGACCAAAGCCGCCAGCATGCCCATGGCCAGCGCACCAACCAGGTAGATGCCGATCATGCGCGGCATGTGCAAGGTGAAGTGAAACAGAAAGAAAAACCGCCCCCCTACTGTTTCCCGCACCGGCATCACTTCGCCGGTGTCAGGGTCCAGGGTCACCGACACGCCATCACGGCGCCCGCCGGTCGAGGCCTGCAATTGCGGCGAACGCTCATAGGGCAGGCTGATGCCCCACTGCTTTGCGTCGGCCTTGTGGGCCTGCAGGTAAGTCAGTGCCCGTTGCGCGGCCTGCTCGTCGGTCAACTGATGGGCCGGCAGCTCGGGGGTCATCCAGTTGTCGATCTCCTGATCGAACACGGCCAGGCTGCCGGTCAAAAAGATCACGAACAACAACCAGCCGACGATCAGGCCACCCCAGGTGTGCAGCCAGGCCATGGATTGGGTCAGGGTCTGTTTCATCCCAGTTGCTCCAGCAGTTGCGGCCAAAAACCGATGGCGGCCAGGGGCACGGCGAGTACCGCGCCCATCCAGGCCGACCACTGGTGGCGGGCAGCAAATGCCCACAGAATGGCGAAGGTGTAGATCACAAATGACAACAGGCTGGCGACGATCATCGCGTCCACCTTGTCCAGCGGCAGCAGCCGCGCCAAGGCAGCGGTAAAGGCATAGGTAAAGACATAGCCGCCGACCAGTGCTGCCAGGGTGCGGGACACGATCGGCGCCCAGGCCGACGTTGCAAGTTTCATTTTTTCAATCCCTTATCAAGCTCCGGCTTTTTGCCCGTGCCAGATGCGACAACGGCGCGACACCCGTTTTCACGGATATCGCGCCTGCATGGGTCACAGTGTGATCAGAACGAACTGGTCACCGAGGCAAAGTACGCCCGGCCCGCTTCGTTGTAGGTTTGCGCCCCCGCTTCATCGGCATTGCCCTTGCGGTACAGCTGTTTGTCGAACAGGTTGTTGATGCCCACCCGCACGCTGAAGTTTTTATTGAACTCATAGCCGCTGCTCAGGCCCACCAGACCGTACGGGTCGACCGGCTTCTGCACGGATTTGTCGAGTGCTTCGTTGGCGCGGTTGTTGCGCTTGGGCGCTTCCTGCTTGCCGTAGTAAGTGCCGCTGACCTGGAACGACAGTTTTTCGGTGGCGTACCAGTCGAGCATGGTGTTGAGGGTGTATTTGGGGATGATGCTCAGCGGGTCGCCGGTTTCCTTGTCCTTGCTTTCGATCATGTAGGTCAGGTTGGTGTTCCAGTCCAGATCCTCGCGCAGGCTGACAAACAGGTTGCCTTCCACCCCTTGCACGATGGCCTTGCCGCTGTTTTCCCATTGCAGCACGCGACGGCCGTTGGGCAGTCGGAATGCCGCTTCGTTGCTGGCATTGATCTTGTTTTGGTAGTCGTTGCGGAAATAGGTACCGCTGGTGCGCCAGGTGCCCTTGTCGAACGCCAGGCCGATCTCTTTGTTGACGCTGATTTCCGGCTTGAGGTCCGGGTTACCGACCAGGTAGCAGCCACCGATGTTCACTTCCACCGAGCTGCAACCCGCGCCACGGCTGTACAACAGATAGTTGGGGTTGGACTGGTACAGGTTCGGGGTCTTGTAGGCCCGGGCAATACCGCCCTTGATGCTCAACTCATCGGTGATCTGGTGCGAGGCATTGAGGCTCGGGCTCCAGTTGCCGCCAAATTCGCTGTGATGGTCGAAACGCACACCGGGAGTGACGATGGTTTTGGCGCCGGCTTCGATATTGTCCTCGACGTAGAATGCATAGCTGTTGGCCGTGGATTTGGTTTCGGTCCGGTCAGTGCCCGGCAGCGCCGCGCTGCCGTCGGCACCCGGGTCCCAGCTTTGCGGGCGCAGCGAGCCCGGGTCGTTGAGCGATTCGTAAAGGTACTCGCCGCCCAGCGTCAGCACCTGGGCGGTGCCCATGTTCAATGGCAGGTTGACTTCGCCGGTGGCGCGGGTGTTGCGCAGGCGCGATTCGAACCTGCCGGCACTTTCGGAGGGTGCGCCTTCGCCATAACCGGCCAGGCCTTCGTTGAGGCGGGCGTTGCGGGTCAGGTCATGGGTCAGCGAGGCCTTGGTGGAGCCCCAGTCGAACGAACCATTGTGGGTGGCCGAGAAGGTGCTGCGTTGCAGTACGCTGGTTTCCTTGCCGGTCAGGCTGTTGACGAAGTCACCCCCGCTGTTGAGCATGGTGTCGCCGGCAAAAATATTGCCCTGGCGGCTGTAACTGGCTTCCAGGTCCAGGGTTTGCTCAGGGGTGAACTGCCAGCTGAGCAAGCCGTTGACGTCCTTGTTGCGCACGCCTTCGCGCCCCGCCACTACGCTGTCGGGGGAGGCCTGGGCGGCGGTGTTGATGCCCGGGTCATCGGCGTCGGTCTTGTTCAGGCCGCCATACACACGAAACACCAGATCATCCGTGATCGGCCCGCTGAGGTTGAAGTTGGTACGCTTGCTCACGCCTTCGGCGTCGTCTTCCGGCGCCAGGTAGTAGGCGGTCAACGAGCCGCTGAGCTTGCTCGAAGGGCGCTTGGTGATGATATTGACCACCCCGCCCATGGCCCCGGAACCATAGCGTGCCGCTGCCGGGCCGCGCAGGATCTCGATGCGCTCGACCTCTTCGGCCGGTACCCAGTTGGTTTCCCCACGGGTATCGCGGTCGCCGCTCCAGCCATAGCGCTGGGCGTTGCGCGAAGAAGACGGTTTGCCGTCAATCAGGATCAGGGTGTTTTCCGGGCCCATGCCGCGCAGGTCGATCTGGCGGTTGTTGCCGCGGGCACCGCTGGAGCTGTTGCCGGTGAGGTTGACCCCTGGTTCGCGGCGGATGATATCGGACAGGTCATTGGCCGGCGGGCGCTTCTTGATGTCTTCGGCGGTGATGATCGACACCCCCGGCGCTTGCTTCAATTCCTGTGCAGCGGTGCCCAGTACGCGGGTTTCTTCAAGTTGCAGCGCCTGGCGGGTACCATCCACCGGCAAATCGGTGGCCTCTACCGGTACTTCGTCACGCTCGCGCTCAAGTGCGTCAGCGAGCAATGTGGGCGAAGCCAGAGCGGCCATGAAAGCCAGTGAAAGATGACTGCGGTTGAATCGAGACGACATGTCCAGTTGATCCCTTAACAATGGAGTGTGCTCAGCAGGCCAAAGGCTGGAAATCGCTGACGCATGACCTCGAAAGGACACAACGTTTTTTAGCGCTCCCCGGCACTGCCAGGGCTGCAATGATAAACACTCTCATTTGAGAGTAAAGCGCAACTGACAACAATCCTCATTCGCAAGTTCCGCAATCCCTTTGTTTTAGAGCCTTTTCCTACATAAAAAAATTAATACAAATTGCAACAATGCCCTCAGATCAAGAAATCCCCTGCCCTGTACAATCCCACATCCTACTTTTTTGAGCCTTATCGCCATGATTGACGAACTGCACATCACTGACCTGTTACCCGGCGACGGTAAAGCCGTGGTCAAGGGCGCCCTGATTACCACGCACTACACCGGCTGGCTCGAAGACGGCAGGGTATTTGACTCTTCGCATCAACGCGGCAAGCCGTTCCAGTGCGTGATTGGTACCGGGCGAGTGATCAAGGGTTGGGACCTCGGCCTGATGGGCATGAAGGTCGGCGGCAAGCGCACACTGCAGGTGCCCGCGCACCTGGCATATGGTGAAAGAAGCATGGGCGCGCATATCACACCGAACTCCAACCTGCGGTTTGAGATCGAACTGCTGGAAGTGCTGACGCGCGACGATTGAGCGCTGCGACACGTTGCACATTAATAGGAGTTGAACGCTGGTGAATCGATTTTTCAGGTGTTGTTTACCGATTATGCCGCTAGTGGTACTGGCAGGTTGCAGCAGTCAGGGCACGCAGACACTGCCAAGCCTGACGCCCGACCAGACCCGTGCCCGCATCGTGCAACTGCTGCCGGCCAAGACTGCGGACCGCGCGGGCTGGGCGACTGATATCCAGGTGGCGTTCACGGCCCAGGGCCTGGCCCCCACCGATGAAAACCTGTGTTCTGTGCTGGCCGTGACCGAGCAGGAGTCGACCTTCCAGGCCGACCCGCCGGTGCCGGGGCTGGCCAGGATCGCCCGCAGTGAAATCAATCGCCGCGCCGGCAAGCTGCATATCCCCGAGTTTGTGGTGCGCAGTGCGCTGAACATCACCTCTCCCGACGGCAAAACCTACAATCAACGCCTAGACACGGCCCGCACCGAAGGCCAGTTGAGCGCCATTTTTGATGATTTCATCGGCATGGTACCGCTGGGCAAAAGCCTGTTTGGCGGCCTGAACCCGGTACACACCGGCGGGCCGATGCAGGTCAGCATCGCCTTTGCCGAAAAACGCGCCCGGGACTACCCCTACCCTGTGGCCCGCTCCATCCGCCAGGAAGTCTTCACCCGCCGCGGCGGCATGTATTTCGGCATCGCTCACCTGCTCGGCTATCCGGTGGACTACAACCAGTCACTGTACCGTTTTGCCGACTTCAACGCGGGCTGGTACGCCAGCCGCAATGCCGCTTTTCAGAATGCCGTCAGCCGTGTGTCTGGCATCCCGCTGGCACTGGATGGCGACCTGACTATTCCGGGCTCTTACGCGGTTGGCTCCACCGAGCGGGCTGTACGCGCCCTTGGCAAGCAGTTGGGCCTGAGCCATAACGCTATCCGCCGTCAGCTCGAAAAAGGCGACAGCCTGGAGTTCAACGAAACCGATCTGTACCAGGACGTGTTCGCCCTCGCCGACCGCCAGCAGGGCAAGCCGCTGCCGCGAGCGGTATTACCGGGCATCACCCTGCAAAGCCCGAAAATCACCCGCAACCTGACCACCGCCTGGTTTGCCCAGCGGGTTGATGAACGCCGTCAGCGTTGCATCAGCCGGGCAGCGGCTAGCCGCTGAATTTGTGTGGGAGCGAGCACAGATGAAGAGGTGCGTAGGCCTGCGGGCAAACTCACCGCTAAAATGCTACAAATTATGTAGCCAGCGCATGCAGGCCTTGTAGTCCATTGGGCAGGCTGCGATAAGCTGCGCCGCAAGTTCAATCAACAGTCATCAGGAATAATTGATATGTGCGTGGTTTTTGCATGAAATGGCTCAAAGGCATCATTCTGGGGGTCATCCTGCTGGCAGTCGGCGCAGTGGCGCTGGGGCTGTTTTACTTTCTGCCCCAGCACGATGTGGTGATGGTCACGGGGGTTGAGGTCAAGCGCATGGATCACAACGGCGTGATCAGCGCAGAAAACCCGGCCGACGGTCCGACCCGCGATGTGTACTTCATCAACACCGAGGACCCGGTGACCAAGGAGGTCATGGTTTATCGCAACGAAGACACCGGCTGGTCCTTCCCCTGGTATTTCAAGTTCGATTCTGCCGATATCCAGGCCAAGGCCCAGGGTTACTCCCGCGATGCCAACCAGCTGGCGCTGATCCGCTACTACGGCTGGCGTATCAAGATCTTCTCGGTATTTCCCAATATCACCGCGATTGAGGCCACCAACAGCCGCGACGAGCCCTTCCCATGGTTCAACACGGTGTTCTTCAGCGTGCTGGCACTGCTTTTGATCGTGATTGCCGTCTTTATCAAGCGTCGCGTCAAACGTCGCCCGCAAATGCCGGTCAACTGATCGCTGCGCCCCTTCGGGGGCGCATTCACGGGGGCGTCAATCGCTGACGTCCACCAGCGGCACATTGCCCCTGCCGCCACGCCGGCTCTGCATCCACTCATTGATCCCCGCGGAAAACCCCGCGGGCGCCTTGCGCCCGAACGAGCGCGACAGGTCGAGAATGGTCTGCTGGCTCAAGGCTTCTTCCATACGCTTCTGTGCCGTGATCATGGCACCGTGAATGGCGCAGGTGCCTTGCGTTGCCCACGGCGGCGCGTCGCCCTCGAACAGCGCGCAGCGACCACGCACTTCGCGACACTCGAACATGGCCTTACGCCCGTCGATGGCCTGGGCGATATCCAGCATCGAGATCTCTTGCGCGAGCCGACCCAATCTAAAGCCCCCACGCACGCCCTCGGTTGCGATCACCAAACCGGCCTTGGCCAGTTTGGTGAAAATCTTCGCCAGGTACTCATGGGGCACGCCTTGCAGATCGGCGAGCTCGCGCACACTGGCCTCCCGGCTGTCGCCCAGATCATCGACCAGAAACAACAGGCAGTGGATGCCGTACTCGACCCCCGCGCTATAGAACGCCATATCAACTCCGACTGATTCATTCCAGACAAAGCTATCAGTAGCCCCCTATTGAGGCAAATTCAACCTTGGCAAAAGCGCCTTCTACTTCTAATAAATTACATTCCAATTACTTTGCATCTCATTGAAATTAATAGTCTTTATAGATCAAAAACACTGCCCACAAATAATTCCCGTCAGAACAGGCCTTGCCAATCGATAACTACGACAACTATAGTCGTAGTTATCGAGCAGCCCAACGACACTGCTCACAGCCCCCTCATGACCCGGGAATGACTTATGAAAAAGACTATCTTGATTATCGGCGCCGGCTTCGGCGGTTTCTGGAGTGCCCTGAGTGCCGTACGCCTGCTCGACCAGCACGACCGCCAGGACATCAGCGTGCAAGTGCTCGCTCCTGTGGCCGAGCTTAGGGTGCGTCCACGCTTCTATGAACCGCAGGTCCACACAATGCGCACCTCGTTGACCCAGCTGTTTGAGGCTACCGGCGTGCAGTTCATTCCCGGCCTGGCCCGGCAGATTGACGTTGCACAGCACACCGTCACTTATCAGGACACTGCCGGGATGACGGCCACACTGGGCTACAGCGCGCTGGTGCTGGCGGCCGGCAGCCAACTCAACCTGCCGGATATCGAGGGTTTGCAGGCGCACGCCTTCAATGTCGACTCAATTGAACAGGCCGAACGCCTGGAAACCCATATGCAACGCCTGGCGGCCTTGCCCGACACCCCGGCACGCAGCACGGTGGTGGTTGCAGGTGGCGGCTTTACCGGTATCGAAACGGCCTGTGAAATGCCCGCGCGCCTGCGCGAAATCCTCGGTGCCGATTGCCAGCCCCGGGTCATCATCATCGACCGCGGGCAAAGCGTAGGTGCCTCAATGGGCACCGCCATCGCCCCGGTGATCGCCGAGGCAACCGCCGAACTGGGGGTCGAATGGTGCCTGTCCAGTTCGGTTGTCGCGGTGGACGAGCACGGCGTCACCCTGGCGGACGGCCAGCGCATCGACGCTGCCACCGTGGTCTGGACAGCAGGCGTCAGGGCCAGTGAGCTGACGGCCCAGGTGCCTGCCGAGCGCGATCCGCTGGGCCGCCTGCATGTCGACGCCAATTTGCGGGTCATCGGTTCGCCAAACGTTTTCGCCACCGGCGACAGCGCCTTTGCTGCCTGCGACGAGCTGGGCAACCATGCACTGATGACCTGCCAGCATGCCATTGCCCTGGGCCGCTCGGCGGGCAATAACGCCGCCGCCCAGTTACTCGATGTGGCGCCGGTGCCTTACCGCCAGAGTAAATATGTCACCTGCCTGGACCTGGGCGCCTGGGGCGCTGTCTTCACCGAAGGCTGGGACCGCCAGGTCAAGCTGGTACGCCAGGAAGGCAAGGCGCTGAAAACCCAAATCAACACCCAGTGGATTTACCCGCCCATCGCCGACCGCGACGTGGCGCTGGCGGCGGCGGACCCGCTGATTCCGGTGGTTGCGTAAGGCCTTGAGCGCAGACTAAGGATCGCCTGATGTTCACAGGCCGGGGTGATGGTTAACGTGGGGCACTCCTTGGCCAACGTGCAACCCTTTCACTATGAGACTGACCTCACCCTCCCTGAGCCGCCTGCTGAAAATGGCTGTGGTGATGACGGCTGCATACTCATCAGCCGTCATGGCCGCCAACTGCACCTTCACCAGCGACGGCGCCACCAGGACCGCAACTTTCGGTAGCAATCTGGCGGGCAAAAGCTTGACGGTCGCTGCCGACACTCCCAATGGCACGGTGATCTATCAAGACAGCGTTCAAGTCAAGGGGCAAAGCTGGGTATGCACCGCTGCCAGTCAATTCGGCATGGTCCCAAACCCATCACAGGGTACCCCAACAGACTCCACCACCCTATTCCCCTTGGGCAAGACAGGCCTGTCTTACCGACTGTGGATTGATGTACTGAGCCGCTATGAGCAACTGGCCTTTAGCCTCAAAGCAAGCAACTACGGCATCGGTGCAGGCCTCTACCGGCTTGAAATCGTCAAGACAGGCGAGCTGGCAGCCAAGATAAAAGTCCCCTCGGGTTCCCTTGGCAAGCTGCGGGCCGGCGAGCTGGATCTGACCCTGCTTAACTTGAGCAACCCCATCGTGCTCAACGCTGCCTCCTGCCAGACCCCCTCGGTGCCGGTCGCGATGGGCGATGATTATCGCCTGATTGATTTTGACCGTGCCGGCGCCACGCCGCGGGTGGTCAAGTTCAATATCGGCCTTAACGATTGCCAGACCGGCGTCAAGAAAGTGACCTACTCACTCAAGGCCACCACCCAGGTCATCAATGCGCAGAAAGGTATCGTGGCACTCAACGGCACTTCTACCGCCAAAGGCCTGGGCCTGCAATTGCTCAATGACGCCGGGCAACCCCTGGCCCTGGACACCACCTATACGTTCAGCGCGTTCAATACCACGGGCAAAAACTTCAACATTCCACTGGCGGCGGCCTACTACCGCTTGGCCGAAGAGGTGATCACGGCGGGCAGCGCCAACACCGATGTCACCTTTATCATCAGCTACCTGTAACAGATTAAGGATCGTCTGATTTTCTGCCGCCCTGCTCCTGCCTAAAGTGGCGGCATGAGATTGAAGACCTACCTCCATCAGATCAGCCCGATCCTTTCCACCCCTGACGCCGCACGGCGCTTGCTGCGCATCTTTGCCCTGGTGTTGCTGATAGGCATTCTGGGTGGGGTATACAGTTTTCTGCTGTTTACCTTCAACAATGAGGTTTCCCAGCGTCGCAGCGCCATGAGCGGTGCGATTGCCGAGGCTCATACCTTCTTCACCACCCGCGAAGCCCTGCTCAAGAGCCTTAGCCTGGCGGCCACACGCAAGCCCCAAGGGGCATTGGCAGCCGCCTCGACAGAAGAGGCCCGCCTGTTGCTCGGCCACACACCCGGCAAGCAGTGGAGCATCTGGTTGACCCAGCGCATGCGTGACTACCTGCTGGCTCAGCAGCTCAACCTGCTCTATATCAGCAGTGGCGCCGAGGCCAGAGTAACGCGCCTATACACCGCCACCGACAAGGCAAGCCCGTTTCCCCCGGCGCTGCTGTCCCAGCTCGAAGCCCTCAAGCGCGACACTCGTACCAGCCTGCGCGAACTCTGGCTGACCCAAAGTAGTGATGTTCACGCTCAGCTGTATATTTTCATTCGCCTCGACGAGCGCGATCCGAACTCCGGCTGGCTGGGCCTGGAAATGGACGGCAAGGCCGTGGCCAATACCCTGAGCGACCAGTGCTCAGGGCAGTTCACCATGTTCAATTTTGAGGGTGTGCCACTGTTCAGCAACAGCTCCAGGCCACCCTCCAGCCAGGACCTGCGTGCGGTCAACCAGCAAGATTTCTTCGGCCTGGTTGGCTCCGGTTGGTTGCCTGAACAGCTTGTACTGCGCAAACAGTTGCGGTCTTCTGACTGGCACCTCGTCTACTCCATCGATCTGCGGGCCGTGCTCACCTCGCTCTGGCCGCAATTGGCCGGCGCCCTGCTGTTCTGCCTGCTCAGCATCAGCCTGGTATGGCTGTTGATCCGCCGTATCGAATGCCGGTTTATTACCCCGGCCATCAGCCGTATCCAGGCGGTGGTCGAGAGCGAGCTGTTCAGCCGCGATGTGATCCAGACGGCTCCAGTGGCCCTTTGTGTTTTGCGCCGCGCCAACGGCCAGGTAGTGCTGGAAAACACCCTGGCCCAGCACTGGCTGGCCCCGGGTGGCGAGCGCGAACAGCTGAGCCCGGACTGGATTCAACGTGCCTTTGATCCTGCAAGACCGTCCTTGAGTGACTACTTTGAAACTGCTGCCGGACGCCACCTGTACCTCAGTTGCGTACCCACCCGCTACAAGGGCGAAGAGGTGCTGCTGTGCGCTTTCAGCGATATCAGCACCCGCACCGAGATCGAAGCGGCCCTGAAACAGGCACGCCAATTGGCCGATAGCGCCAATGAGGCCAAGACGTTGTTCCTGGCCACCATGAGCCATGAAATCCGCACACCGCTGTATGGCGTACTGGGCACCCTTGAATTGCTGGCCCGCACCCGCCTGGACAGCCAGCAAAGCAGCTACCTGCGAGCCATCGAGGGTTCCTCGGCGACCTTGTTGCAACTGATTTGCGATGTGTTGGATGTGTCAAAGATCGAAGCCGGGCAACTGGCCCTGGAATGGAGCGAGTTCTCGGTACTGGCGTTGATGCGTGAAGTGGTCCAGGGATACGCCGCGGCCGCGCACAGCAAACGATTGCAACTCTATGCCTGTCTCGACCCGCGATTGCCAGACCGACTGATCGGCGACCTCAGCCGGATCCGGCAGATCCTCAATAACCTGCTGAGCAACGCCGTCAAATTCACCGACACCGGGCGTGTGGTCATGCGCGTCAAGCTGCTGAGCCGCGAAGGCGAGCGCGCCAGTGTGCAATGGCAAGTTTCGGACACCGGCAAAGGCATCACCCGCGACGATCAGGCACTGATTTTCGACCCCTTCTACCAGACTGAAGGCAACAGCCATGTGGTCGCCGGTACCGGCCTTGGCTTGCCGATATGCCTGCGCCTGACCCATTTGATGAACGGCACCCTGCGTATGGTCAGCGAGGCGGGGCTGGGCAGCAGCTTTACCCTGACCCTGCCTCTGGAGCAGCCTACCACCAGCGCTGCGCCGGACATGAGCCTGAACCAGGCCAGCATTTATATCCTCTCTCCCATCCGCGAGCTTGCCGAAGCCATCGGTGGCTGGTTACGACGCTGGGGCGCCCATGCGCAAATCGGCCTGCCATCCTGCATGGACCTTGGCCCCGATTGCCTGCTGATAGAGCTGCACCCTGGCCCTTTGGAACAGCGTCTGGCACCTGAATGGAACGGCCCGCTGGTGCTGGCAACAAGCGACGGCACCCATGAACCGCAGCGTCGCGACGAAGGCTGGAAGGTCAATATCAACGATCTCCATGCCCTTCATCAGACCGTGAGGCATGCCTTGGGGCAACCGATGATCAACGCCGAAAAACAGCACGAACAACACGACCTGCGCAAGCTGCAACTGCATGTTCTGGTCGCCGAGGACAACGTCATCAACCAATTGATTCTGCGCGACCAGCTAGAAGAACTCGGCTGCACCGTGGAACTGACCAGCAACGGCGAAGAGGCGTTGTCCCTGTGGAGCGCCACGGCATTCGACATTGTGCTCACCGACGTCAACATGCCCAGGCTCAACGGCTACCAACTGGCGCAAGCATTGCGCCGCCAGAGCTGCACAACCCCGATCATCGGCGCCACCGCCAACGCCATGCGCGGTGAGGAAGCCCTTTGCCTTGCGGCTGGTATGAACCACTGCCTGGTCAAACCCTTTACCTTGCGCGCCCTGTTCAATTGCCTGGCCCCTTACCAACGAGTCACCCATGAAGACCTGTAGCATCTTGATTGTCGAAGACCATCCCTTCCAGCATCTGTATTTGCAAAATCTGTTCAGCGAGCTGGGGGATTTTCATCTGGAAATGGCCAGGGATGGTGAACAAGCGTTGGCGCGTCTTGAAAAACGCAATTTCGACCTGGTCCTCACCGATCTGCTGATGCCCGGCATGGATGGCGTGCAGTTTATCCAGGGCCTTGCCGCCCTGCCCACGCGGCCAGCACTGGCGATCATGAGTGCCGCGTCACGGCGCATGTTGATGGGCGCCAGCCTGGTGGCAAGTAACCTGCAGGTTAAAGTCCTCGGCCTTATTTCCAAACCGGTCAATGCTGCGGCCTTGCGTGGCCTGACCGATCAATTGCTGGCACTGCGTCAGGTCGCCCCGCTCAAGGTCACCCCCGGCATTGATCGCCGGTCCATCCTCAACGCACTGAAGAGCGGTGAGCTGCAAGCCTGGTTCCAGCCCAAAAAAGCCCTGGTCAATGCCCGCATTGTGGCCGCCGAAGCCCTTGTGCGCTGGCTGCATCCCGAGCATGGGGTTTTATTGCCCGGCATGTTTCTGCCCGCACTCAAGGCCCATGGCCTTGAAGAATGCCTGCTCTGGCGTGTGCTGGAGCAGGCCATCACGGCCCAGGCCAACTGGCGCCAGCAAGGCTATGACATCCCGGTGTCAATCAACCTGCCGACCCATCTGCTCAACAGTCACGACTTGCCCGACCGCATACTGGCGTTCGTACTCGAGCATAAAGGCCTGCCGGGGAGAATCTGCTTTGAGCTGATGGAATGTTCGGTGCCCAATGACATCAGCAACTTCTACGCTGGAGCCTGCAGGTTGCGGATCAAGGGGTTTGACCTGTCCCAGGATGATTTTGGCAAGGGTTACAGCTCCTATATGAACCTGGTTTGCGCACCCTTCACCGAGCTGAAAATCGATCGCGAACTGGTGCAGGGCTGTAACCACAATGAAGAGCTGGCCCAGGCATTGACCAGCATTGTCAAACTGGGCCGCAAATTGGGTTTGACGGTGGTCGCTGAAGGTGTAGAAACCGCGCAGGAGCTTGCCCTATTGCGTAAAATCGACTGCACTCAGGTCCAGGGATTCCTGATTTCCCATGCTGTCTCTTCGGACCAGTTCCAGCAGTTGCTGACCCATGACGGCCCGGCAAGCGCCTACTGAACCGCGCGACAGTGTTTTCAGCGTCGATTGCGTCAGAGGTCATTGTGCCCAACATCTATCAACCCACCGCACGCAGCGCTGTGTAATGAACCATCCCAATACCTTGCTGGAGAAACTGGCCAGCAGCTCCCTGCGCCGCAATAAAAGCCTGATTGTGCTCGGCGCGCTGGTGCTGCTGTTGCTGGGCATCAGTTCTGTGGGCGTGCAGCGCATGATTGAAGAGCAGCGCAACACCATGAACTTTCACTTTGCCCGCCTGATGGAAGATCTTCACGAACAGGAAACCTTCCTGCACAACATTGCCCTCAAGAGTAAAAGGGATGAGTTCAGCCTTGTGCATACCCTTCCCCCGTTTCAGCAAAAACCCTTGCCCGATGAAGGGCCCAATATCTATGAAGGGCGGGAGTATTCGTTCTCCCTGCCTTTTAGCGTCAAGATCAACCCGGACAAGATTGCAACCAGCCAATATGCAAAAATATTTGCCCTGGGGACTTATCTGAGCAACTACTACAGTGCCTTTTGGTCCGCGTCACACTATCAATCGCCACAAGTCATCCTGTTCAACACACCGGACAATTTCGACATTGCAGTACCCGCAGCGGGTCGTCTGCGCGATGTCGGACAGCTACAGGGCGGCAGCTTTATCGGGGTGATGCAGCAAGTCACCCAGCGCTTGCATGAGCAGGGCTCACAACCGTTGAACGACCGTGTGCATTGGCTCCCCTACCCACCACTCGACAATAAAGCGCCATCACCAATTTTGCTGGCCTATGTGAATATCGAGTTGCCCACGGCCCGCCCCACTATCCAGGGCGCCCACTCATCTGTGGTGGTGGCCTCGCTGCTGAACCTGTCGCAGATCAACAATATTGAGCGGCTTATGCAGTGGTCGATCTATGATCGCTTCACCCTGATTGCCCCCTCAGGTGAAGTGCTTGTCGGCGAACTCAAACCCGGGCAAACCCTCGATGAGGGGGTGAATTTCAGCCATGACGGCCTGATCCTGAAATTGACCAGCCCGGGCGAACAACCCTGGACGGCCATCTATGTCATTACTTTCAAAACCTTCCTCGATCACGCCTTCTGGCCATTACTGGGTTTGTTGCTACTGGTCCTTGCGGGCCTGGGTTGTGGTCGCGCGTTCAATCGCTGGTACCTGGAAACCGTGGTCATGCCCGCCCATGATGCCCACGCAAGTATCGCCGAAAGCGAGGCGTTCAGCCGTGCGCTGATTGATACCGCGCCCACCGGCCTGTGCGTGGTACGGCGCAGCGATCATAAGGTGCTGCTGGAGAACCAGATCGCCCAGCACGGCCAGGACACTGACCGCCTGATCAGCGAACTCAGGCAGCAGCACGACTTGAACGAAGCCGGCCAGGCGGATCTGGAGATGGAGGGTCGTCATCTGCATGTGGCCTTTGTCGGCACCCGCTACAAGGCGCAGGATGCCTGGCTCTGCGCCTTTCATGATGTGACCCGGCATATCGAAGACGCCGCCGCACTGCAAGCTGCACGCAAGGCTGCCGACTCTGCCAACGCAGCCAAAAGCAGGTTTCTCGCGACCATGAGTCACGAGATCCGCACACCACTGTACGGCGTACTGGGCACCCTGGAACTGCTGGAACTGACCACGCTGGCGCCGCGCCAGCAGAACTATTTGCACACCATCCAGCGCTCTTCCTCAACCTTGTTCCAGTTGATCAGCGATGTGCTCGATGTATCAAAGATCGAAGCCGGCCAGATGAACATCGAGGCCCGGGACTTCTGCCCACTGGAGCTGAGCGAAGACTGCGTGCGCACCTACAGCGCCGTCGCCGAAGCCAAAGGCCTGCAACTGTATGCCTGCATCGATGCGACTCTGCCGGACCGGGTGTGCGGTGATCCGCTGCGGATTCGCCAAGTGCTCAACAACCTGCTGAGCAATGCCATCAAGTTCACTGAAAACGGTCGCGTGGTACTGCGCGTTCACGTCATCCAGACCCAGGCCGGTATCTGTCACCTGACCTGGCAGGTCAGTGACTCAGGCATCGGTATTTCCCCGGCCCAGCAACACCAGCTGTTCGACCCGTTCTACCAGGCCAGCGACGCCACCAGCCAGGGCGGTGCCGGGCTAGGCCTGGCTATCTGCAAGTGGCTGGCCGAACTGATGGGGGGTGAGCTGGAGGTGGTCAGCGAGCCAGGCCTGGGCAGCAGCTTTATTCTGCAACTTGCCCTCCCGACCGCACCCGGCGAACTGCTCAATTGCCCGCCATTCAGGGTGGGTGGCCCTGCAGTCCAAGTGCGTACGCAAACGCCAGAGCTGACGCAACACCTGTGCGCCTGGCTTAACCGCCTTGGGGTCGATACCCGTCCGATAAACGTGCAGACAGCGCAGCCGGCCTTACTGCTCGACGTATCGCCAAGCGCCAGTGAGGGCCCTTGGGCAGGCCCGCGGGTCGTTGCCACGGCTAACGGGCGTAACCCGCCGCAGTACACCGGCCAGGGTTGGGAAGTCGACCTGCATGATATCCGGGCAATTGCCTGGGCGATTTTCCTGCAGCAACAGGGGGCAACCAGCCCGCCGCCGACGGTTATCGACGAAAAACTGCGCAAGCTTGACCTGCGCATCCTGGTGGCCGAGGACAACCCCATCAACGGCGCGATCATCAAAGAACAGCTTGAAGCCCTGGGTTGCTCGGTGGTGATTGCCGTCAATGGCGAACAAGCCCTGGCCAAATGGCTGCCCGGTCAATTCGACGTGGTGCTGACCGACGTCAATATGCCGATCATGAATGGCTACGAACTCGCTGCGGCCCTGCGCGACCGTGACGCAGACCTGCCCATTATCGGTGTGACCGCCAACGCCTTGCGTGAAGAGGATGAGCGCTGCGCAGCCGTGGGCATGAATGCCTGGATAGCCAAACCGCTGAATCTGCAGACCTTGCGCGCGCACTTGGGCAAATACAGCAAGATTACCGGGGCGGCGGCCGTTATGGTCGCCGCCGAAACCCCGGCCCCGGTGCCCGCGCACGACCGCCTGCAACTGTCGGCCAACATGCGCGAACTTTTTGTCAGTACCCTGCAAGAGGATCTGCGTATCACGCTGCAGGCGCTGGACAATGGTGATGCCAGCGCGGTTGCCCAACAACTGCACAGCATGGCCGGGGCCCTGGGCGCAGTTCAGCTCAGCTCTTTGGCCAGAGCATTGGCCGCACTGGAGTGCCAGTTAACGGGGTTTAGCGTCACCCCTGCCCTTGCCCAGGAAGTTCGTCTGCTGCTGCAACAACTCAACACGCTGCTGAGTACACAGCAATGATCCCGATTTCGCCCCCTTCAATGCCACCTCACGGATATATCGTCATGGATAAACTCAACGTAGTGATCGCAGACGATCATCCCATCGTCCTGGTGGGCGTACGCGAACTGGTGGAGCGTGATGAACGCTTTTGCGTGGTAGGCCAGGCAACATGCTCCAATGATCTGGTCGCGTTGCTGGATCAGGTGCGCGTAGACCTGGTGATCACCGACTTCAACATGCCGGCCGACTCGCCTTATGGTGACGGCCTCAAACTGGTGGAGTACCTCAAGCGCCACTACCCCTCAGTGCAGATTCTGGTGCTGACCATGATTTCCAACCCGCTGATCCTGACCCGCCTGCAAGAGCTCGGGGTGGTCGGGGTGATCCAGAAGTGCCAGTTGCATGACGAAATCCAGGCTGCGCTCAAGGCCGTTGCCCTGGGTAATCCATTGCAAAATTCCGGGCCGCAAGCTGTTTCGGTGATTGAGGCTGCTGCCCTGGATCAGCGTTTCGCCAGGCTTTCACCCAAGGAGCACGAAATATTGCGCCTGTTTATATCCGGGCAAAGTGTCAATGACATCGCCCGAGGTTTGAACAGAAGCGCCAAAACCATCAGCACGCAAAAAATTTCAGCCATGCGCAAACTGGAAGTCAGCAGTGACCAGGACTTGCTGGCCTATTGTATTGAGCGCCAGTTGTTTAACTGACGCTATTAATATTTCGCACCGATTGTTTGCCAGCACCCTGACTTTCATATTTATCAACGCTTCTTCTTCATACCCTCAAGGCACTTCTAAGGATTGTCTGATTCCGCCATTAACAGGGGTTCTATATCGTGCTCATGCACTTCTTGAACCCCTAATAGAACTAATGGTAATCACAATGAACAGATTCTCCCTGGCTTTTATCACCCTGTCCCTGCTTGCCACCACGGGCAGTGTAATGGCAGCCGATCCGGTACCCGTCAAAGCAGGTTCCGGCACCATCAACTTTACCGGCGTGATCAACAGCGATGCCTGCTCGGTCGAAGGTACCAACCTGAACCGCACCATCTCCGTACCGATGGGCGAAGTCTCGATCAAGGACATGGGTACCGCTGAAATGCCAAAAGGCAGCGGCAAGCTGAGCGCCGAGAACTTCGACATGAAGATCAGTTGCAACGCAGGCACCAAAGTCGCGCTGATTTTCGAGCCTAAAACAGGCGCAGGTTCAGGTGTTGTCGGCGAGACCGGTGTACTCAAATTGCTCGAAGGCTTGGGCGCCGCGAAGAACATCGGTATCGCCCTGCTCGATGCCGATGGCGCGCTGATCAACCTCAACTCGCCAACTACCGCACGCATTTCCAACACGATGCAGGATGGCAGCACTTCGCTGAAATTCTCGGCGGCTTACGTGACCACCGCTGACTTGAAAACCGTCGTCGCTGGCCAGGGTGACGCGACCCTGCCGTTCACCTTGCAATACGAATAACCTGCGAATCATGCCAGCCAATGCAGGGCCCGGCGCCCTGCATACCCTATGAACCCAACGGTGATCATCATGTCTTATCGTCCCTTAATCTCCCTGGGGCTGCTTGGCCTGCTGGCGGTCAACCAGGCGGCTGCGAGCATTTCCTTGAGTTCCACCCGGCTTATTTTCGATGGCAAGCACAAGGAAGCAAGCCTCACCGTGCGCAACAGTGGTGAGGACGTCTTGATCCAGTCCTGGGTCGACAGCGACAACCAGACTGCAGCCGTGCCCTTCGCCGTCACGCCGCCGCTGGCCAGGATCAGCGGCCAGGAGCAACAACTGCTGCGGGTCATTTATGAAGGCGCGGGCATGCCAAACGACCAGGAATCGGTGCTGTGGCTCAATGTCCAGGAAATCCCCCAAGCCTCGAAAATCAAGAACACCCTGCAATTGGCGGTACGCCAACGGATCAAGCTGTTCTTTCGCCCGGCGGGCCTGACCGCCCAAGCCTACAGTGCGCCGAGCGAGTTGCTGTGGCAATTGCACAATCGTTCCGGGCACTCACTCCTGACGGTTAAAAACCCCGGGGTTTACCATGTATCAATGAGCGATATCACCGTTGTTTCAGGTACTTCATCAGAACTGGCCGCTGAATCAAGCATGATTGCACCTGGCCAATTAAAAGAATTCCCGCTCAAGCAGTTACATTCGCCCAGCCGAGCCCAGTTGAGCTTTGCCAGTATTAATGACTATGGCGCACTGGATGCCTATAGCGCGCAACTTGTCAGTACGGCCAGCACCACAGCCCGGTTGAACAAAGAGTCTCCTAAATAAGGCGACCTGAAAAACCGCTGTTCTTCTTAGTATTCTTTTCACTCCGCGTAGTTACACATACCCGGGGGTGATACAGGTCATTTGCATGTTATTAATCATGAACAGCCGCCCCGATCACGGCGTCACTCATTGTGCGCGGCTATCCAATACTTGCCCATTACTGATCACCCTCCTGCTTAGCTTACCGGGGTTTGCCGTTGCATCCGAACTGGAGCAGTTGGCGCGATTCAACACCTCGTTCCTGAAAGGGGCGCAGGCGGTTGACCTGCAATTGCTGCTGAGCGCCAATAGCGTATTGCCGGGCAACTATCGCGTTGACCTGTACAGCAACGAGACGCTGGTGGGCCGTCGTGACATCGAGTTCCGGCGCACCCAGGCATCGGGCAAGGTCGAGGCCTGCCTGACCCTGGACATGCTGCAACAACTGGGCATCGACATGGCCCAGTTACAGGCCGCCGGCAAGCTGACAGACGATGATCCGCAGGCCTGCCATGACCTGCCCGCAATGATTGAACACGCCACGGTGCGCTTCGACGCGAGCCGCTTGCGACTGATGGTCAGCGTGCCGCAGCAGGCCATGCAGCGGGGCATGCGCGGCTATGTCGACCCTGCGCTATGGGATCACGGCGTGGCAGCGGCCTTTTTCAACTACCAGTTGAGCAGTAGCCGCACTGGCACTGAACATGCCACCACTCACTCCAATAACCTGGGCTTGCGCAACGGCATCAACCTGGGCGCCTGGCGATTGCGCAACGAGTCGAATCTGAGCACTGCTACTGGCCAGCCCAACCGTTTCACAAGCAACCGCAGCTATGTGCAACATGACGTGACCGCGCTAAAGGGCCAGTTCAGTGCCGGTGATATTTTCTCTGACACCGACCTGTTCGACAGTGTGCGCTATCGCGGCCTGAAACTGGCTTCGGACGAAGGTATGCGGGCGGACAGTGAGCGCGGTTATGCGCCGATTATCCGTGGCGTGGCACAAACCAACGCCACCGTGGAAATCAGCCAGAACGATTACATCCTCTACACCGCCAGCGTGCCGCCAGGGCCGTTTGAAATCAGCGATATTTACCCTAGCGGCTCCAATGGCGACCTGCAAGTGACCGTGATCGAAGCCGATGGCCAGCGCCGGGTGACCGTGCAGGCGTTTTCCAGCCTGCCGATCATGGTCCGCGAAGGCCAGCTCAAATACAGCGTGTCGGCGGGCCGCTACAACAGCAACAGTGCTGACCAGGTATCGCCGCAGTTTGTCAGCAGCACCCTGGCCTATGGCGTGAGCAGTAACCTGACAGGCATTGTCGGCATGCAGACCGCGGAAAACTTTCAGGCCCTGGCCATTGGCGCGGGTCGCAACACGCCTGTGGGTGCTGTCTCGGTGGACTTGACGCATTCCGCCAGCCGTACCCCCGGCCAATCACTGCGGGGTAACAGCCTGCGGGCGCTGTATGCCAAAACGTTCAGTGGCACCGATACCACCTTCACCCTAGCCGCCTATCGCTACTCGACCGAGGGTTATCGAACCCTGAGTGACCATGTCCAGGCGCTCAGCGCCGACGGACCCACCCTCTGGGGCAACTCCAAGACCCGCACCGACGTCACGATCAACCAGAGCATCGGCCGCAACCAGCAATATGGCAGCATTTACCTCAACGCCAGCGACCAGCGCTACTGGGGTCGCGGTGGTGCGCGCAGCCTGTCCACCGGCTACAGCAACTATTGGGGCGAGGTGAGCTACAACCTGGGCGCCAGCTACACCCGGGACATCGGCAACTATGGACCGTCGAACAATGACACCCAGGTCAACCTGTCAGCCTCTTTCCCGCTGGGTTCCCAGCCACGGGCTCCGCGGGCCTATCTGTCTGCCTACAGCCAGAAATCCGGCGACAGCACTCAGGTCGGAATCAATGGTTATGTATCCGAAAGCAGCGACACCTATTACTCCGTGCAGGCCGGTAACAGTGCCAACAGCGGCAGCTCCGGTTCGTTCAGTGTGAATACACGGACTTCGGTGATGGATATCAGTGGCGGCTACAGCCAGGGTCGTGGTTATAACGCGCAAAACCTCAACCTTGCCGGCTCAGTGGTGGCCCACGCGGGCGGGATCAACCTGGGGCAAAGCGTCGGTGAAACCTTCGCCCTGGCCGAGGTGCCCGGCGTGGCGGGGGTGAAAGTGGGCAGTTACAGCGGCGCCACCACGGGTGCCAACGGCTTTGCAGTGGTACCAAACGCGCAGCCATACCGGGTCAACTGGATTACCCTGGACACCCGCGACCTGGGTGCAGAGATCGACATCGACAACGCCACCCAACAAGTGGTGCCTCGCCGTGGTGCGGTGGTGGTGGCACGTTACATCGGCAAGACCGGCCGCCGGGTGCAGTTCGAGCTGTTCGATGCCCAAGGCAGTCCACTGCCGTTTGGTGCGGCCCTGGAAGATGCTGACGGCAAACAGGTCGCCATCGCCGATCCGAGCGGCAAGGCTCTGGCCCTGACGCAAACAGATGCCGCCACCCTCACCATCAAATGGGCGGACCAGCAGTGCCAGGCGCCCTACTCGCTGCCCGAACGCAACAAGGCACTTAACTACGAGCGGGTGCGCTTGATGTGTACATCCTGACGTTTACAAATCAGGCTTTGCCGACAATCGCCACCTGCTCATCCTGATCCGCACCATCGACCTCGCGCTCATGCTCCAGCACGGCCTGGGCCAGGTCTTCGGTGACGCGCATCTCGACCCCGACGGCCGACATTTGTGCCGCTGCGGTAAAGGGTGCAGCGGTCACAGGCTCCGAGCCCTTGGCGCGGCGCCAGGCAAACAGCAGCACCAGGCCCACGTTCAGTGCAGCCAGGGCCCAGAACAGCCCGGCTTCGCCGACCCGGGTCATCAGCGGCGAAATCACCAGCGGGCTGATGGCACAGCCCAGCGAGTTGATCAGCAACAGGCCCTGGATCATGCTCACGATCGCTCCCGACGATGCCCGGTCCGCCGCGTGGCTGACCGCCACCGGGTAAATCGCGAAGATACCGCCCCCCAGCAGAAAAAACGCCACTACCAGTAATGGCGAACCGGCTGGCAGCATCAGGATGATCAGCGACAGCAGCGCACAGGCAGCGCCCAGCACGATCAATACCAAGTGGCGGTCCTGATGGTCCGACCAGCGCCCGACCGGGTACTGCAGCAGCATGGCGCCGAGAATCACCCAGGCCATCATATGCCCCACTTCGGTCACGTCCAGGCCGATACGTTGCAGGTACAAGGGCAGCAACGCATAGACCGCGGCAATCGCAATGCCCGAGCCAAAACAGCCAATCACCCCGGTGGGCGTCGCACGCAGCAACTGCAGCGGCATCAGCGGTTCTGCGCGCTCAACAATGGGGGTTGCCCGCGGCAACATGACAATGGGCAACATCGACAGCGAAGCCAGAATGGCGGCGATCATAAAGGGCACCGTGTCACCGGTCAGGGCAATGGCCCCCAGGTTGACCTGCCCCAGCAACCCCGCACCGTAGAGGGCAATCATGTACAGGGCCAGCAGGCGTCCGCGAATCTTGGGGTCGGCGGCCATCAACAGCCAGCTTTCCACCACCAGGAACACGCCGACGCTGGCCCAGCCATTGACCAGGCGCAGGACAAACCACGTCCAGGGTTCGGATGACATGCCCTGGAACAGGATCGAGGTGGCAATCAGCGCTGCGAAGCAGCTGTAGGCGCGGATATGACCGATGCGCACAATCAGCCGGTCATTGAAAATCGAGCCCAGGGTCAGGCCGATAAAATAGGCCGAAGACACGATACCGACCATGGTCGCCGACTGGCCCATTGTGTCCAGGCGCAGGGTGGTCAGCGAGGCAAGCATGCCGTTGCCGATACTGATGATAAACAGCCCAAGTAACGGCGCCAGCGCCATCGCCAGCAATTGGACAGACATGATTGACTCTAGACCTCATTGATCAATGGCTAACCCGCTCGGGCAAAAGCACAGCGGCACCTGCCGGCACAGGCCGGGGCGAGACAGAAAAACCGGGGTGTGTGATTGTGCGTCCTCGACGCCACGGACGTGGCGAACAAGTGACAGGCAAGGCTCAAGACAAGCATCGACCAGGCAGAATCAGGGCGCGCATAGTAGCCGCACACAGGTACAAGTTGAAGAGAGCGGCCGGGGATTTATCAGGCCATTTTGCCGCAGGTACCCAGCCCCTTGTCACCCGGCCCTGGAGCGCTGCCTTTTAATCCGGTACATATCGCCATCGGCATGGCTGAGCAACGTATCGGCATCCTCCCCGTCCACGGGGTAAAAGGCCATGCCGATACTGCAGGACGGCATCTGGATCCCGCCGAATTCAGCCCCGAGCGGCTCGGCCATCGCCACACTAATCTGTTCGACCTTCCAGGCCACATCGTCGGTTGACTGGATATCGGTCAACAGCACGGTGAACTCATCACCGCCCATGCGCGCCACCGTGTCCGATTCACGCACGCAACCGTGCAGGCGCTGCGCAGCCATGCGCAAAACGCGATCGCCAATGGCATGCCCGTAGACATCATTGATGCCCTTGAAATCATTCATGTCCACAAACAGCAGGGCCAATGTGCTGTTGCGTCGGCGGGCGGCGCGCAGGGCCGTTTCCAGGCGGTCATTGAACAGCGCACGGTTGGGCAGTTGGGTCAGCGGGTCGTGATGGGCCAGAAAGCGCAATTCGTCCTCGGCCGCCCTCAAGGCTGTCACGTCCCGTGCAACCCCGATCCGCGCACCGACATCCTCAGACCAGAAGGCGGCCCAGAGGATATGCACAACCCCGCCATCCTTGCGGATATAGCGGTTGCGAAAATCAACATGGGCCTGGCCATTCATCACCCGCACAATGGAGGCGCGTGAAATCGCCAGGTCCTCAGGGTGGATATAGTCCGTGATCAAGGCCCCCGTAAGCTCGTCGGCACGGTAACCGAGCAGGGCCTGGCAGGCATCACTGACAAAGGCAATGCGGTTGTCCCTGTCGACCACAAACACCGTGTCCAGCATCAGATGGATCAGTTTGGGATAGAGCGCCTGTAGGTCAACGGCCATAACTCGGGGTGTCCAATTGGAAAAACGCCTTGATCATAGCCTGATAGCAAATTAATGGCCAAATAAGCGTTTTATGTGGCATTTTTGGCGCCAAATTTTGGACAATGACGTCATCGCGAACGTCGTTCAAGGGATTGCGTCGAGGTGCTAGAGTCCGTGTTTTACAGGGTCAGGGACGTACACATGCCAGAGCGATATCAAGGAAGCTGCCTGTGCGCAGCGGTGCGCTATGAACTGCTAACGGCGCCAAAAGCGGTGATCCATTGCCATTGCGGCCAGTGTCGCAAAGGCCACGGTGCGGCCTTTGCCTCCTATGCCAGCGTTGCGCGCAGCGCACTGCGGGTGCTTCAGGGTGCCGACAAGATCACCGCCTACCCCTCCTCGGCCACGGTGGTGCGCGAATTCTGCTCGCAGTGCGGTTCCAACCTGTTCTGGTCACGCAGCGAAGGTGAATTCGCCGACTGGGTTTCCATTGCCCTGGGCACGCTCGACACGCCCTTTGTGGCGCACAAGCAAACCCATATCTATGGCGACACACCAGTTCACTGGGTTTAAGCGCATGGCTTGCCCGGCCGTTGCGGGCAACACCCTTCTGTGAGGGGGCTTGGCGTTGCCTGGGCAATCCTGCGCCTGGAGCAAAGCCAAAGCCCGACATCAGCGGCTAAACAGGCCCCATGCTGAGCGGATTTACCCACCACACACCCGCAAAACCTCATCCCAGCCACAATCGGCAACAACACTGCATTTTTAACTGTATACAATAATAACCAATTCTGGTTACATCGCTGCACGCCTACGACACCGGCAAACGCCGCTGCGTATTGCGACGGTCAATCACCATGCAGCTTGCACAGCAGCTTCAATCCACCGCGCCAAACCGGCGCATGTCATCCCGCATTCACTGCGCCCATGGGTGTGCCAGTGAACCGACCGCCCCTGCCCGGCCATGCTGTATCCGGCTGCCAGGGCTTGGCTCAAGCCGAAAACCGATGCCTGCAACAGCATTACGTTGAAAGCAAACTCCAAACGGAAGAGGAATACCCATGGCAAAGACTTTACTGGTCAAGAACGCCGAACTTCTGGTCACAATGGATGGTGAACGCAGGGAAATCAGGCGCGGTGGCCTGTTTATCGAAGACAACCTGATCAAGCAGGTCGGCCCCAGCGAATCCCTGCCGCAACAGGCCGACGTGATTCTGGACATGACCGGCAAGGTGGTGATCCCGGGCCTGGTCAACACCCATCACCATATGTACCAGAGCCTGACCCGCGTTGTGCCGGCAGCCCAGGACGGCGAGCTGTTCAATTGGCTCAACAACTTGTATCCAATCTGGGCGCGACTTACTCCGGAAATGATCGCGGTTTCGACCCAAACGGCGATGGCCGAGCTGATTCTTTCCGGCTGCACCACCTCCAGCGACCACCTGTACATCTACCCCAACGGCTGCAAGCTGGACGACAGCATCCATGCCGCTGCAGAGATCGGCATACGCTTTCACGCCGCACGCGGCAGCATGAGTGTGGGCCGCAGCCAGGGCGGCTTGCCGCCCGACTCGGTGGTGGAGAAAGAGACCCATATTCTCAAAGAGTCCCAGCGTCTGATCGAGGACTACCACGACCCGCGTCATGGCTCGATGCTGCGCATGGTCGTGGCGCCCTGCTCGCCTTTCTCGGTCAGCCGCGACCTGATGCGCGAGGCCGCAGTACTCGCCCGCCAGTACGGGGTATCGCTGCACACCCATCTTGCCGAGAACGTCAGTGACATCGCCTACAGCCGCGAAAAGTTCGGCATGACCCCTGCCGAGTACGCCGAAGACCTGGGCTGGGTCGGCCCCGATGTCTGGCACGCCCATTGCGTACAACTCGATCAGCACGGTATTGAGCTGTTCGCCCGCACCGGCACCGGGGTTGCCCACTGCCCGTGTTCGAACATGCGCCTGGCTTCAGGCATCGCGCCGATTCGCAGGATGCGCGACCACGGCGTGCCGGTGGGGTTGGGGGTGGACGGTTCGGCGTCCAACGATGGCGCCAGCATGATTGGTGAAGTACGTCAGGCCCTGCTGTTGCAGCGGGTGGGTTTTGGCCCCGATGCGATGTCCGCTCGCGAGGCCCTGGAAATTGCCACTTTGGGGGGCGCCAAGGTGCTTAACCGCAATGATATTGGTGCACTGGCACCTGGCATGGTGGCGGATTTTGTCGCTTTCGACCTGGGCCATCTGGCCTATGCCGGGGCCCATCACGACCCGCTGGCAGCGCTGGTGTTCTGTACCCCGACTCACGTCCATACCAGCGTGATCAATGGCCGCGTGGTGGTCAAGGACGGTCAGCTCACCACCGTCGACCTGCCGCGGGTGCTGGAACGCCACAACCAGTTGGCCCACCAGTTGGTCAGCGGTGAATAACCCCTTCAGGCCGTTGAGTGCCTGAACGGGCTCAACGGATGCAACTGAAAACGTGCTGTTAGACGCATCTAAAATAACAAAAGCGAGCTACTCACCATGACTTCTACCGCTTCCCCTCGTCCAGAAGACGAAAACCTCGGTACTGGCGCCAACCTGGCCTACGGCCTGCAGCACG
>Ga0256410_1000656_pt1 | contig 31307 bp, 26 predicted proteins | sample PhyWR1_FD_185983 | JGI IMG/M metagenome (GOLD analysis project Ga0256410, IMG submission 185983) | Leaf surface microbial communities from wheat plants in UC Gill Tract Community Farm, Albany, California, United States - DLSL W.R1 | ecosystem: Host-associated > Plants > Phyllosphere >... | reverse complement strand
GCAGAAGGGGTTCATCGACATCTTGACGTTGGCGAGGTCAACGCCGGAGTTGTCCGCCTTGACGCGAACCTTGACGTTGTAATCGACCACGCGCTTGATACAGGCCAGCACCTTCATTGTTGCTCCCTCTATGGCTACTTGAATGGAAAAGCCCTAAACCGTTGCGGGCTCGACAGGCAAAATCAATTGATCCGGCACCGACTGCCCCGAGTTGCGCGCCACTAAGTAATACACCAGCGCTGGCAACGTCAGGCCAATGATCCACGAGATATCGGTGCCGCCCAGAGGCTCCACCAAAGGCCCGGTATAAAAGCTGGTGGCGATAAACGGCAACTGCACCACCACCCCGAAGGCGTACACCACAATACCGCGCAGGTTCCAGCGACCGTATCGGCCATTCGGGTTAGACAGCGCCGGTACGTCGTAGCGCTCCTTGCTGATCAGGTAGAAGTCCACCAGGTTGATCGCGCTCCAGGGCGTGAAAAACGCCAGCAAAAACAGGATAAATGCCGAGAAATCCTTGAGGAACGAATGCTGCCCGAGCAAGGCCAGTGCGGTGGCAAAACCGACCATCAGCAGGATGTAAAACAGGCGCAGGGTTTTCGAGATTTCATGGTTGCCGCGAAAACCGCTGACGATGGTGGCCAGGGACATGAAACTGCCGTAGGCATTGAGCGTGGTGATGGTCACCTTGCCGAACACCACGCAAAAATACAGCAGCGCCGCCATCGCCCCGCTCGCCCCCATGCCGACGATGTACGACACCTCATGCCCGGCAAACTGGTTGCCCGCCAGCGCCGCAACGAACACGCCGAAGACCATCGAAATCTGCGAGCCCACCACCGAGCCCAGACCCACCGCCAGAAAGGTTTTCAGCGATGAGGTCGAGGCTGGCAAGTAGCGCGAGTAGTCCGCCACATAAGGCCCGAAGGCGATCTGCCAGGAGGCTGACAACGAAATCGCCAACAGAAAACTGCTCAGGGCAAAGTGTTTGTTGCTGAGCAACAGGCCTATGTCGTTTTGCGAAATCAAGGTGTAGAACAGATAGAAAAACGCCAGCACCCCGACCACGCTTGCCACCCGGCCGATCATGTGGATGGTGCGATAGCCCAGGATGGTCAGCAGCACGATCAGCGCGGCAAAGATCAGGATGCCCCACGAGTCGCTCACCCCCACCAACTGCCCCACCGCCTGCCCGGCCAGCACCGAACCGCTGGCCGAAAAGCCCACATACATCAGGCACACCAGCACGATGGGAATCACCGCGCCGTAGACACCGAACTGCACCCGGCTGGAAATCATCTGCGGCAAGCCCAGTTTCGGCCCTTGCGCCGCATGCAGCGCCATGATGGTGCCGCCCAGCACCTGCCCGATGAGCAGGCCGATCAACGACCAGAACACATCGCCGCCCAACACCACGGCCAAGGCCCCGGTGACAATGGCGGTGACTTGCAGGTTGGCCCCGAACCACAGGGTGAACTGACTGAACAGTCGCCCGTGGCGCTCCGACTCGGGGATGTAATCAATGGAACGCTGTTCGACCAGCGAGGCCCGCGGTGAATCTTGGTTGAGCGTGGACATAAGCAGTTCCTTCAGGCTGGCACCCGGGGTGCGCCGTGTTGTTATGGGAAAGACTTTTCCAATCCTTGGCCGCTGGTTATCTGGCCGCGTCGAGCAAGGCGCGGGAGATGATGATTTTCTGCACCTCGGAGGTGCCTTCAAAAATCCGCAGGATCCGCGCATCGCGCACATAGCGCTCCAGCGGCAAGTCGCGGCTGTAACCGTAACCGCCATGCAGTTGCAGCGCGGCATCAGTGATAAACCCGGCGCATTCGGCGGCCACCAGTTTTGCCGTGGCCGAGTCCAGGCTGAAACGCTCGCCACTGTCACGCCGGGCGGCAGCTTTCATGGTCAGCAGGCGCGCACTTTCCAGTTGCGCGTACATATCGGCCAGGCGCCATTGCGTGCCCTGATACGCCGCCAGCGGCTTGGGCCCGATCTGGCGTTCGCGCACCCAGCTCAAACTCGCCTGCAATGCCGCATTGGCGATGCCCAGGGACATGGCCGCCACTTCTACCCGACCGCGATCCAGCACCGCCATCGCCGTGTTGAAACCCTGACCTTCAACACCGAGCAGCGCCGACGCCGGCAGCCAGCAGTCCAGCGCCAGTTCATAAATGGTACTGCCGCGCAGGCCCATGGTTTTTTCCGGGCTGGAGAATGTGATACCGGCCGTGCCCCGGGGCACCATAAATGCGCTGATGCCCTTGTGGCCGGCTTCGGCGTCCGTCTTGACGTAGAGCACGATAAAGTCGGCTTCCTTGGCGTTGGTGATGTAGTGCTTGCTGCCGCGCACCCGCCAGCCGCCTTCTTCACGCACGGCGCGGCTGCGCATGTCGGCCGGGTTGGAACCCGCCGCAGGTTCAGTCAGGGCAAAGGCACCAAGCAGTTCACCGCTGGCCGCGCGTGGCAACCATTCCTGCTTTTGCTCCTCGGTGCCGCCCAGCAGGATCGAGTCCGTGGCCAGGAAGTGCGCGGTCATGGCCGACGCGGTGGAGGCACAGGCCCCTGCTACCGCTTCCACCACGCGGCTCATGGCCAGGCTGCCGATGCCCGGGCCGCCATATTCTTCCGGCAGGTTGATGCCCATGCAGCCCAGGTCGCCCAATGCCTTGATGCTGGCCAGGCAGAACGTTTCGGTTTCGTCATAGTGCTGGGCCAATGGCTGGATCACTTCGCGGGCCACTTGTTCGGCACTGTCGACGACGGCTAGTTCTTCTGCAGTCATTTCAAAGTTCATGGGTGTACTCCTGCCTTGCTAAAGCCGAATTCGGCGTTGTCGGCGCCCAGACGCGGGGCGATGGTAGTGCTATGAGGTTTACGGCCATTGAAGAACACCGGTTGCGGCACCAGTGCCAGCGCCGCGCCTTCGGGTTGAACCTGCAACTGGCGGACCCGGGCATGTTCACTGCTGGCCGCCTGCTGCAGGTCCCACACCGGCGACGACGGCACTCCGGCCTCGAGCAGGCCGTCGCACAACTGTTCCACGCTGTGCTGCGCGGTCCAGCTTTCAATGGCGGCATGCAGTGCCGGCTCGTGCAAGGTGCGCTGGCTGTCATCGATAAAGCGCGCATCGCTCGCCAGTTCCGGCTGGCCCATGCACTGGCACAGGCGCTCGAACAAACGATTGCTCGCCACCGCAATCACCACCAGGCCATCCGCTGCGCGGTAGGTGTCAAACGGGGTGGAGACCGGATGCCGATTGCCTACCAGCCCGGGCGCCACGCCCTTGGCATAGAGGTTGGACAGGCCGGTCACCTGCAGGCTGAACAACACATCAAACATGGCCACATCGATGTACTGCGCTCCCGGAGCATGCCGTTCCCGGGCAAACAGCGCCGAGCTGATCGCCCAGGCTGCATACACCCCGGCACACAGGTCGCCGATCGCCTCGCCACTGCGGGTGGGGCCGGTGGCAGCAAAACCGGTCACGCTCATCAGGCCGGACATGGCTTGCGCCACAATGTCGTAGGCCGGGCGCTTTGACAGCGGCCCTTGCTGGCCAAAACCGGAGATGCTGGCGTAGATCAGCCGCGGGTTGTGCTGCTTGAGGCTGTCAAAATCGATGCCCAGGCGCTGCGTCACGCCGGGGCGGAAGTTCTCCACCAGCACATCGGCATCGGCCACCAGCTCATAAAAACGCTGGCGCTGCGCCGGGTTTTTAAAGTCGATCTCAACGCTGCGCTTGCCGCGGTTGATCAGGCCGAAATACACGCTTTCGCCATCCAGAAACGGCCCCAGGTGACGGGCATCATCGCCCTCCTCGGGTACTTCGAACTTGATCACGTCGGCCCCCAGGTCCGCCAGCATGGCGGTGCAATGAGGCCCGGCCAGCACACGGCTGATATCCAGCACCCGCACCCCCTGCAGTTGTTGCGTAAACGGATTGTTATCCATGCTCCCCCCTCAAAGACTCAAGCAGCGCAGCAACTGCGCACTTATACCAACCTGTATGTACAAGTGAATGCAAGTGAGGGGCCAACACGCCGCAAGCATTGCGCCAACAGCTTCAACATTAAATTTAAATATGTTTAAAATCAGACAGTTAAAAAATTTATATTTTTTAAAAGAAAAAACTCAGACGGGACAACACTGCACAAAATTGCCGCAACTTTGTGCGCGAGCAGGGAGGAAGGTAACAAAAACGCACCAAAAGTAACGCGAGTAACACACCGCTACCCGCGACCCATGCCTCCTCAGTTGCCGCACTGCCCTTGCAGGCGGTAGCGTGAACCGGGGTAGACCAGCCGAGCACACCCTACCAGCCCCTGGGCAGCCCAGGTGCGGCGGCGAATCAGCAGGCACGGCTCGTTGCGCTTGACGTTCAACAGCCGGCATTGCGCCGACGTGGCATGAATCGCTTCGACCTCATGCTCGCCACCGGTCAGTGGCGCCAGGTTCATCAGGTAGGCATAGGCCGTGGTTCGAGTGAAGTCCTGTTGCAGGTACTCAGGGGCAATCTCGGCGTTCACATAGCGCTCCTCGATCTGCACCGGCACCTCGTTTTCGTAATGCACCATCAGCGAATGGAACAAGCGCTTGACCCCGTCCAGGGCAAACGGCAGCACAGGCGTGGCCTTGGCCGCCACCTCTTCGAGCACAATCACCTCGCAGCGATGCACATGGCCACGGTCAGCGATTTCCTGGGCGATATTGCGAATCTCGAACAACGCCGCATTGCCCTTGGGCACGGCAACAAATGTACCCACCCCCTGCATGCGCACCAGCAGCCCTTCGATGGTCAGCTCGCGCAATGCGCGGTTGATGGTCATGCGGCTCACCCCCAACAGGGTGAGCAGTTCACTCTCGGACGGCAGCCTGGAGTTGGGCAACCAGGCCCCGGAACGGATTTTTTGCGTGATCGCCTGCTTGACCCGCGCATACAGCGGCGCCGGGCTCTCAATGGAAAATGACTCAAGGGGTGAATGGTCATCGACTGACTTGGACACAACAACTCCTGTTCGTAGGGCTGGGCATGCAGCCGGGCTGCGCCAGTTTACGCGCAGGCCGGGCCAAGCTAAACGGGGGATTAACGCGGCATGTAATCGCGTTGCCAACGTCGCGGAATGCGCAACGACACTAGTCCCAAAACAGCCGCCAAACCGGCGCTGAACAACATGGCCCTGAGGCCGAACTGCGCCTCCAGCACCGCGCCCAGCACTGCCCCCAGCAACATCCCGGTCCAGGGCACCAGTTGCACGCGCCAGCCACTGCGCCGCTCACCCAGCAGCCAGCGGCCCAGGCCGCGGCCAAAACGCGACAACGCCCCAGTCACATAGGTCAGGCCCACCGGCAGGCCATTGACCTGCTCCACCGCCGCATTGAGCATGCCCATTGCCACGATTGCCGCCAGCAACGCCGGGACCTGGCTGGCGAACGGCAGCAAAGCCGATGCACACAACAAGCCGGCAATCACCAGCATCAGCGGCAAGGCCCGTCGCCCGCCCCAACGCCCCAGCAACACCCCTAGGGCATTGCCGACAATAAACGCCAGCACCGCAAACAGCAGGCGCACCGCCATACCCAGGTCACCGTCACCGATGGCCACTGCCAGGCGCGTGGTGTTGCCACTCATAAATGAAACAAAATCACCGGTGGCCAAAAAGCCGATGGCATCAGTCATGCCCGCCAGCACAGACAGGCTGGCCACCATCGCCAGCCCTACCCGGCCGCGCCAGGCACGCACTCGCACATGCACGGGGTTGCTCGGTTTTCGCAGTGGCGCTGGAAGCATGGCGCAAGCCTCTGTAGGAATACCCGACTAAAGAGTGAACGATTTTGTCATATAAAAAAGCCACCATAGCATTCGTCCTGTAGGACTATTCGTGTTCTTGCGCAGGTAAAATCGAACCAATTGCGAAAAAGGCATCTAATAAACGCTTCTGCCAAGGATGAGAAGCTCAGGTTTGCAGCAATGACAAGGATCAACACAGGGGCGGCCATGCCCGCTGTGCCAGGCCGGTCAGCCTTAACAGCTGTATGCAGAAGATCCCCATGAACCAGTCTGTTTGGATTAAACCTCGACTCAAGCCCTATGCCCTGGCGGCGATCCCGCTGCTCCTGGTTGCCGGCGCTGTGGCATTGGCGGTACACGCGGATGACGTCTTTGCCCGGCCGGTGGACGGTGTGCAAACCCTGGTGTTTTTGCGCCATGCCGAAAAACCCGCCGATGGCCTCGGCCAGCTGACCTGCCAGGGGCTGAACCGGGCGATTGACCTGGCCACCCTGCTGCCGCAACGCTACGGCAAGGCTGACTACGTATTTGCCGCCAACCCTTCGCGCCAGGTCGAAGAAGGCGCCGACGATGACGCCTACAGCTATGTGCGCCCGCTGATGACCATCAACCCGAGCGCCATCAAGCTGGGCTTGCCGATCAATCTGGAGTACTCGGCCAACGACACCCGCCAACTGGCCAAGGAACTGACCGACGACCAGTACCACAGCTCAACCATCTACACCGCCTGGTCCCACGGCTACTTGCCGGAACTGATCAACAGCGTTGCCAGCCAGGCCCTGGGCCAGAAGACTTCGTTGACTGAAGACTGGTCCGGCGGCGACTTTGACTCGCTGTATGTGCTTACCCTGACCTGGAAAGACGGCAAGGCCAGCCTGCTCAGCCGCGTCGACAAACAAGACCTGAACAATGGCTCCAAGGCGTGCCCGACCTGATCTGCCTGCACCCGGATCACGGCGCGAGCGCGGTGCGCGCCGGGGCATGCCGGCGCACCGCCCAACTGACCCCGCCCAGCAGCATCAACACCGCCAGGGTTTCTACCCCGCTGGGCCAGCGTTGCAGGTAGATAAAGCCGTAGAGCAGCGCAAACACCGTTTCAAACACGATCAACTGCCCGCTCAGGGTCAACGGCAAACGCCGGGACGCGGCATTCCACATGCGATTACCAAACCACGAGCCGAGCACGGCGCAGGCCAGGTTGACCAGCCAGAACATCTGCCAGCGCTGGTCCGTGGCCTCGACGGTCACCGCGTCCACCGCCAGCCAATGGGCACCCCCCCAGATCAGCACACCCAGCACCCCGGTGGTCACTCCCCACAACGTCGACCACTCGCCACTGTCAAAGCGGCTGAGCTTCAAATACCGCGCATTCTCGATGGCGAACCAGCTCCAGCACAGCAAGGCGCCGATACCGCACAGCACACCGAGCACCTTGGTGCCCAGCGGCTGTGGCGAAGTGTCGCCGAACAGGGCTTCGAGATTGATACACAGCACCCCGCCCAGCACCAGCAGCAATGGCCATGCCAGCCGCGCCAGGGGCACCGCCCCGGCATCGCGGCGGCCCAGCCAGGTAATGCTCAGCGGCAATACCCCGATAATCAGCGAGGCCGCTGCGATACCCACCCACTGCACCGAGGCGGCCAGCAGCATGTAATAAATCAGATTGCCCAGCAGGGCGAACTTGACCAGGGTCAGCACATCGCGGCGGCTGAGCTGGAGCAGCAAGCGCCGGGCATTGGGTAACAGCAGCACCAGTGACACCGCGCCATACACGATAAAACGCCCACAGCTGAGCAACAGCGGGCTGAACTCCGGCAACAGCTTGGGCACCAGGAACACCAGCCCCCACACCGCACCGGCCATGCCGGCATAGACTATCCCGCGTTTCATGTCACGCTCTCTGGCTGATCGATATCGGGCGAGAATAGGCGGTACGCAGTCCAAGAACAAAAGATCAATTGGCATGCTGGCATTCCACCACGGAATGGCTTATACCCTGTGGGAGCGGGCTTGCTCGCGATGGCAACACTGCGGTTTAGCTGACAGACCGCATCGCGGGCAAGCCCGCTCCCACACCATTCAAAAAGTCCCCCATGAACCGCTACGCCAAGAACCTGCCGCCCCTGGCCACCCTGATCACCTTCGAAGCCGTAGGCCGCAATGGCAGCTTTACCCGTGCCGCCAGCGAGTTGTGCCTCACCCAAAGCGCCGTCAGCAAACAGATCCGCGCCCTGGAAGACCACCTTAAGCTGGCCCTGTTCGAGCGCCAGGCCCGGGGTATTGGCCTGACCCTCGCCGGCGCCAGCCTGTTCAGTGAAGTCAGCACCCTGCTCGAACGCCTGCAACACAGCGTCAACCGGATCAAGGCAGCCCATGCGCCCAATGCCGTCACCGTGCTGTGTACCCATGCGGTGGCGCAGTTCTGGTTGTTTCCACGTTTGCTCGCCTTCAACACCGAGCACCCGTCGATCACGGTGAACATCCATGCCAGCAACGATATCGACGAATCCAGCGTCGCCGATTACGACTTCTGCATTTTGTACGGCGCCGGCCAGTGGTCATCGCTGAGTGCCGAGCCGCTCTTTGCCGAGAAGGTCTACCCGGTGGCCCGCCCCGACCTGGTGTTGAGCAGCATCAACCAACCTGCCGACCTGCAAGGCCTGCCCTTGATCGAACTGGATGCATCAGGCTGGAACTGCATGGACTGGCGCGACTGGTTCAACCATTTTGGCCTGGAACACAAGGCCGATGCGCAACGCCCCACCTTCAATCAGGTCACCCTCGCTTATCAGGCGATCGTGCAAGGCATGGGGGTGGGTCTGGGCTGGGACTTTATGGTTCGCGACAAAATCGAGCGAGGTGAGCTGTGCCGCGTCGGCGCGTTTGAATTTTTAAGTACAAACGCCGATCATCTGGCGCACTCTCGGCAAAAAACGCTGTCTGATGCAGCAATGACTTTCCAGCGCTGGCTGCTTGATCAAGCCCGGCGCGATTTCTCTCCAACTTGCCCATAGCTCAAGGTACATGCATGAAGATCAAGGTTACCGGTTTACCCCTGCTGTTAGTGGCCTTGCTGGGACTGGCGGGCTGCGCGACTCCGAGCGTGGTGACCCTGCAAAACGGCACGCAATACCTGACCAAGGACCTGCCCGTCACCACCAACAAGGACGGCTTCTACGAGTTTGTCGATATCGCCGGCAAGCACGTCAAGGTTCGGGCCGAGGATGTCTCAACCATCAAGGCAGATTGAACACGGGCAGCCAGCGGCAAGCAGCGCATTTTAACTTGCCGCTCACCACGCACCAAAGCCGTTACTCATTCAACGCATCCAGCAGCCGGTAGTAGCTGATACCCGCCGCCACATACAGACGTTGCAGGCTGTGGAAGGGGATGCGGCGAATCGGCGTGACCGGGAACGGGAAGTCATTGCTGGCCCCCGAAACCCGTGCTGCCAGGTGCTTGCCCAAGGTGGTCGCCATTGCAATGCCGCGGCCGTTGTAACCCATCAGGATCGACAGGCCCGGTTGCGGTTCGTGCAACTGCGGCAGCACGCTGTGATTAAGCGCGACCCGCCCGCTCCAGCGGTATTCGATCGCCACGCCTGCCAGTTGCGGAAACAAGCTGATCAGCGAGCGCTCCAGATGCGCCCAGTCTTCGGCGCGGCGCGGCTCGGAAAACGGCCCGCGCCCACCCAGCAATACACGCCCCTGGGCATCCTGCTTGAAGTACAGCAACAGGCGCCGCGCATCCGAGCACACTTCCCCACCCGGCAAAATGGTTTTGCGCAGCTCCGCTGAAAGCGGTCGAGTCGCGATCAGGAAGCTGTTGGCGGCCAGTACCGTTTGCCGCAGCCCAGGCCACAAGCCGTCGGTATAGCCATTGGTGGCCAGCACCACGCGTTCGGCCGTCACGGTGTGGCCCTGTGCGGCCGTCAATTGCCACAGCGGCCCCACACGACGCAAATCGGTAACCCGGGTGTCGCTATGGATGGTCACGCCACGCCCCAGCGCCGACCTGGCCAGGCCCCGGGCATAGTTCAGCGGGTGCAGGCTGCCAGCACGCGGGTCAACCCAGCCGCCGACATAATTTTGCGTACCGATACGCTGGCAAACCGCACTGGCATCGAGCAACTCGGCCGCTACGCCTCGCTGCTGCCATTGCCGGGCGCGGTGTTCCAGGGCCTTCATGGTGGTGCTGGAAAACGCCGGCTGGATCCAGCCCTTGCGCGTGGCATCACAGGCAATGCCGTATTCGCGGATCAACGAGAACACTTCATCGGCCGCCCCGCCGCAGGCCTCGATAATCTTTTCGCCACGCTCGGCGCCAAAGCGTTCGAGCAACTGGTCCGGGTCGTACTTGAGCCCGGGGATCACTTGCCCGCCGTTGCGCCCCGAAGCGCCCCAGCCCGGCTCACCGGCATCCAGTACGCAGACACTGACGCCCGACTCTGCCAAGCGCAGTGCGGTCACCAGCCCGGTGTAACCGGCGCCGACAATTGCCACATCCACCCGCTTGTTTTCCGCCAGCGCCTGGGTCAATGCGCCGGGGCGGGCCGTGGCCGACCACAGTGAAGGCGGCAATATCAGTTTCGACGGTGCTTTCATGTGCGCCTGCGCAGTGCAAAACGTCGTTCCAGACGACGCAAACCATAGGACAGCGGCAAGCTCATCGACAGATAGAGCAATGCCACCAGGGTGTAGACCGTCATGTTTTCAAAAGTCGACGACGCGATCAGTTGCCCCTGGCGAGTCATTTCAGCCACGGTGATGGTCGACACCAACGACGAGTCCTTGAGCATCATCACCAGGGTATTGCCATAGGGCGGCAAGGCAATCCGAAACGCCTGGGGCAGGACGATACGGCGCATGATCATCAGGCCGCGCATGCCAAACGACTCGGCAGCCTCGATCTGGCCCAGGTCGATGGCCTGGATCCCGGCACGGAAGTTTTCCGCCTGATAGGCCGAATAGGCTATGCCCAGGCCGATCACCCCGGCCTGCATGGCGCTAAGCTGGATACCGAAATCGGGCAAGACAAAATAGATATAAAACAGCTGCACAATGATCGGCAGCCCGCGAATCACATTGACCACACCAATGGCGAACAATGCGATGGCGCGAATTTTCGACACCATCATCAGCGCAAACATCAGGCCGATCACGGAACTGAGCAGGAACGAACCTGCCGTGACCTGCACTGTGACCACTGCGCCTTTGAGCAGAATCGGAAGAAAGTCCAACGCATCCTGGAGAAACATAAACTACCTGCGCACCGCTACAAGAAGCGGCCCACCGCGTTGCGGGGGCCACAGAATCATCAGTTCAACTGCCACTTCTCGATGATGCGTTGCAGCGAGCCGTCAGCCTTGATGGCAGCGATGCCCTTGTTCACCTGGGCCAGCTTCTCGGCGTCCCCCTGGCGCATCACCAGGCAGACATCCCCCATGACCACCGGCACATAGGTGCTCGACAGTTTTACGTCCGGGTTTTTACCCTGGGCCAACTGGTAGGCAATGATCGGGCGATCACCAAATGCAGCCTTGATGCGGCCCAGCTTGAGGTCACGCATCAGGTCGGGAATGGAGTCGTAGCTGCGCACTTCCTTGAAGCCGCCGTGCTTGTTCAGGGCATCGAGGAAGACCGTGCCAACCTGGGCGCCAACCACTTCACCGGCCAGGTCATCCATGGATTTGTAATCTTTCTGGTCATCGGCCTTGATGATCAGGCCTTCGCCGTAGCTGAAAATCGGATCGGAATACTGCACGACCTTTTCACGCTCGGGGGTCTTGAGCATGGCGGCGGAAATCAGGTCGATCTTGTTGGTGGTCAACGAAGGGATCAGCGCCGCAAAGGTGGTTTGCTGGATCTCGGTGTCGAACCCGCCAGCCTTGCCCACGGCCTCGGCCGCGTCGACCATCATGCCCTGGATTTTTCCGCTCTTGATATCGAGAAAGGTAAACGGGATGCCCGTTGCCGTCGCCCCGACCTTGTAGACAGGCTCTGCAACAGCGCTGGCTGGTCCAATCAACCCGGCCGCCATTGCGCATACAAGCGTCAGCACTTGAAAAGGTTTTTGCATAGCGAATCTCCCTGTGGTCGCTTTTATTGTGGTGCTACGGCACTCAATAACCCTTGCACCCTCTGGTACAAAATGCCGCCATCGACTATAACCAATTTACTTAAATCGTAAAGAGATTTATAAATATCGCATATCGATATTTATAAGCCTGAAACAAGCCAAGGATGCGCCATGAGCGATAACAACAACCCTCTTTTCAACCAGTCACTGGAAAAGGGCCTGGCCGTACTTCGCGGCTTCGGGGCTGCGCGGCGCACCATGACCCTGGCCGATATCGCGGTAGCGGCGGACATCAGCAAAAGCTCGGCCCAACGCATGGTGCACACCCTTGAAGAGCTCGGCTATGTACGCAAGCACCCGCAAAGCCGGCGCTTTCAGCTGACGCCCAAGGTGATGGAAATCGGCTACAACTATCTGGCCGCCGATATCCTGGTCGATGTGGCCAACCCCTATCTGGCCGAACTCAACCAGATCACCGGCGAGACCGTCAACCTGACCGAGCCCGACGGGCTGGACATGGTGTATGTGTCGCGCTTTGTCGCGCCGAAATTCATCCCGATCCATATGCCCATCGGCAGCCGCATCCCCATGTACTGCACCGGGGGTGGGCGCGCGTACCTGAGCGGCCTGGCGGATGACGAGATTCGCCGCGTCCTGCAGGACAGCCCGCTGACGGAACTGACGCGCTATACCCTGACCGATGCCGAGGCCATCTTTGAGCGGGTGCTGGCCAGCCGCAAACAGGGCTATGCCACCAACAAGGAAGAAATGTTTCTGGGCGACATGACCCTTGCCGCGCCGATTTTCAACAACAATGGCCTGCCAGTGGCCGCCGTGCATGTGGTGGTCCCCAGCAGCCGCTGGACCCTGCAGGAGGCGGAAGACAAACTGGCCTCGTCCGTGATCCAGTGCGCACGGGCAATCAGCAATTCGATCAGGACCTTGTAAACCCCTGCCCATTCGCCGAACACACGGTTGAGCCTTGCAGGGGCTATTGTGGCAGCGGGCTTGCCTGCTCCCACAGGTTTGGCGGCGCCTGCAGAATCCGGGCCGCTCCCACAGGGAGCAAGGCGCTTGAGGTATCATGCCGCGCTATTTCCCTGCGTTCGGTAATTCTTTATGCCCAGTATCTCCCCAGCCACGCCCGCCCGAGGCTGGTCATTCTGGTGGAAACCCCTGCTGTTTCTGCTGGTCGCCGGTATTGGTCTGTACTACGTCAAGTGGTCGCCCTACTACTTCAAGGCGTTTGTCGCCGCCGACAACCACAGCATCGGCGCTTCGATCCTCAACGATAACCAGGGCGAGCCCATCGCCGCCGCACTGGCCTATGCCCAGGTGTACTTTCTGGCGATCTGGAAGGCTGCGGTACTGGCGGTGATCCTTGGCTCGCTGATCCAGGTGCTGATCCCCCGGGACTGGCTGCTGCGCCTGTTCGGCAAGGCGGGCCTTGGTTCGACCCTGCGCGGCGGCCTGTTCGCCCTGCCGGGCATGATGTGCACCTGCTGCGCCGCCCCGGTGGCCGCCGGCATGCGTCGGCAAAAAGTCTCGGTGGGGGCCGCCCTGGCCTTCTGGATCGCCAACCCGGTGCTCAACCCGGCCACCCTGGTGTTTATGGGTTTTGTGCTGGGCTGGGGCTTTAGCGCCTTGCGCCTGGTGGCAGGCCTTGTGCTGGTGATCGGCGTGTCGCTGATCGCACAGCGTATTTCGCGCCCTGAAAGCATCCCCGATGCAGCGCTGGATGCGGTGTCCGAAGCCAGTGCGGTGGATCAGCAGAATTTCTTCAGCCGCTGGGGCCGCACCTTGTGGCAACTGTTCTGGAACACCATCCCGGTCTATCTGCTGGCGGTGCTGTTGCTGGGCGCGGCACGGGTGTGGCTGTTCCCCCATGTGGACGGTGCCATGAGCGACAGCCTGGTGTGGCTGGTGCCGCTGGCCATTGTCGGCACGCTGTTTGTGATCCCGACTGCGGCAGAAATCCCGATTGTGCAAACCATGATCGCCTTGGGCATGGGCACGGCCCCCGCCGTGGCATTGTTGATGACCTTGCCGAGTGTGAGCCTGCCGTCACTGCTGATGCTGCGCAAGGATTTCGATACCCGGGTACTGGTCAGCGTGGCGCTGATGACCATGCTGGTCGGCGTGCTTAGCGGTCTGGTGGGGATGTGGTTGCTCTGACACTGGCCCGCTCCCACAGAGGCAAGTCAAGCGCGTTAACTGTTACCCAGGATCAACCCGCGGTAATGCCCCGGGTTGGTCCCTGACCATTTGCGAAAGGCCTTGTAGAACGAGCTGGTGTCGGCAAAGCCCAGGCGCAGGGCGATGTCGGCAAAGCTGTGCTCGGGTTCGGCCAGCCAGGCAATCGCCAACTCCTTGCGCACACTGTCCTTTAGCCCTTGATAGGTCTGCCCTTCGTCAGCTAGACGGCGCCGCAGGGTCGAGGCCGACATGCACAGGCTCTGCGCCATGGCCGGGGTTTCGGGCCACTGCGCTGCATGCAACCGACGCAGGGCCTGCTTGATCTGACTGGCCAGGCTTTGCGGGTCACGGTACTTGACCAGGATATTGGCCGGGGCCTCGGCCAGAAACCGCTTCAGCTCCTGCGCGTTACGCCTGATCGGCGCATCCAGGCAGTCGGCGGCAAAGATCATCCGCGTGCGCGGCCGCTCAAAGCGCAGGTTCTCGGAAAACATGACCTGGTAGTCTTCGCAGTAGTCCGGCGCTGCACAGCGCAACTCGATGGCCAGAATCGGAATCCGTCGCCCGGCCAGCCAACAGGCCACGCCGTGAACGATCATCCAGTAAGTGAAATAGGTAAAGCCGCGGGCGGGGGGCTGAACGGGCTCCTGCAGGACAATCTCCGCCAGGCTCTGCTGGCGCACCAGCTGTGCCGGTAACCGCTCGAGCATCAACGACAGAAACCCCAGCACCACCTCCAGCCCCTGGGCCAGGGTCGGCTGGGCCATCGCCGTGCGGCACATGAATGCCAGGCTGCCGGAGCGCAGCTTGCGCGGGTCCATGCCAAAGAACTCGTCGTCCATGCGCCTTGCCAACAGCCGCCACATCCGTGCATAAACCAGCGCTGGCACCCGCGCATCCGCCACGGCCAGCAACCCGGGATCCATGCCGACCTTGTGCAGCACTTCGTCCGTGGCGCTGCCCGGCGCACAGCTGTGCAACAGCGCCTCGCGTACCAGTTGAATGGAGATGGTGTCCTTGTTGCGCATTGGCGCCGTCCCGCCCGATCAGGTTTGGATGACGGCCATCTTAAGCAGCGCGGATCAAAAAGCCAGCAGTAACTTGACCCTGTACAGGCAGCGCCAGCGGCGCTGCCTGTGGCTCAGGTACGCAATCAGCGGTTATCCACTGTGGTGATCTCACGGCGTTCGGCCATGCTCTGCGGCACGCTGTCTTCGTCGGTGAAAAACTGCTGGTACCACTCGCGCAACTGATACACCGGGCCGTCGCCTTCGGCCAGGACCGGGTTGTTGACGCGCACCTTGTGGGTCCAGATATCCACGTCCTGATAGAACGAGTCGCGGTTGCGCTGCACATAGTCCAGTGCCAGGGCTTCGTTCTGCTCCGGCGTCCAGCCCTTCACCTTCTTGACCATGCAACCAAAACGCAGCTCAAAGCTGTTGGGGCCGATCGGCACATGGCAGTTGAGCAGGATGGATTTGATTTCCAGCCCCTCGAACACCGCACGCATGCGCGTAAAGTGAGTGGCCGGGCCGAAGTAAGCCGACTCTGCAACCAGGTCGCCGCCCAGCCGCTCGGAGTCGCCGTGGAAGATCTGGTGGGCGATATGGCCTTCGAAAATATTGTGGAAGTACTTGGTCGGCGTGCCATGCACCGGGCCGAAATGCTGGGCATCCACCAGGTTGTCGACCAGCTCGCGAGGGTTGGTTTCAATGATCAGCTTGTCCATGTGCCAGCTGTGCAACCACTCATCGCTGTCCATCTCCGGCAGATGCGGGATCACCACCTCGTCGGCGGGCGGCTTGCCTTCGGGGTTGTTCCACACGAACAGCAACTTGTTCACTTCACAGGTCTGCCAAGCACGGGTTTTGGCCTTGGGTGGAATGCGCTTGCAGTACGGGATCTCGACACACTTGCCGCTGGCATCGTACTGCCAGTGGTGGAAGGGGCACACCACGCGGTCGTTCTCGATGGTGCCCTGGGACAGGTCAGCGCCCATGTGCGGGCAATGAGCGTCGAGCACACTGATTTCACCCGTGGACGTGGCGAATGCCAGCAACCGCGAGCCAAACACATTCAGGGTATGCAGCTTGCCATCACGGTACTCGTCGGCTTCACCCAGACAATGCCAGCCGCGGCCGAAGCGCGGCGACAAGGCGTTCTCGACGTGAATTTGTGCGAGTTTAGTCATTTTTATTATTCCTCAGGTTAAGGGCCAGGGCGCTTTACCCAATGATCTTCACCGAGGTGCGGGGCGGGTTCATCGTTCAGATGGACTAGAGCCCCCTCACCCTGTGGGAGCGGGCTTGCTCGCGATGCAGGCAACGCGGTACCTCGGTTGAACTGCGTCGATACCATCGCGAGCAAGCCCGCTCCCACAGAGGTAAGTCAGCGGCGCCAATCCTCGACAATTCCGTGCTCCCGCGCAAACGGCTGGCAGTGGATGGTCTTGCACTGGTGATCGACCGCGCCTGCATCGGTGGCCAGCCACAGCATTACCGCTGCTGGCACCTCGGGTGGCGCAGAGCCTGCACGCAAGGCAATCACGCCTTTGTCACCGATGGTCGCGCGCAATGCATCGGTGGTGACCACACCGGGGTTGAGGGTGTAGGCACGAATCCCCTGCTCCCCCAGTTCCACCGACAATATGCCCGACAACCGCGACACTGCCGCCTTGCCCGCACCATAGGCATACCCCCAGCCGCCCTTGCCTGCTGCCACTGGCGGATCGGTTTCGCCAGCGCCGGAGGTCACGTTGATCACCACCCCGCCACCCTGTTCCAGCATCTGGCTGACCACGGCGCGGGTCAGCAGGAACGGGCTCAGCATATAGCCCTGGAATACCCGTTCCAGGGTCTCGGGCTGCAATTGCATAAACGGCGCATTCAGATCGCTGCCCTGGTAAATGGCGTTGTTGACCAGCACATCCACCCGGCCATATTCGGCAAACACCGCCTTGCTTGCGGCCAGCACCGAGTCGCTGTCGAGCAGGTCCATAGGCACCACCAGCACCTTGCGCCCCAGTTCACGAACTGCCGCCGCAGTGGCATTCAAACTGCCCGGCAGCGGCGTGCCATCAGGGTTGCGCAAACCGTGGGCATGGCTTTCCCCTTCGTCCAGGCTGCGGGCGCTGATGGCCAGGTCAAACCCCGCACGCGCAAACGCCAGCGCGGTTTCCCGACCGATGCCGCGACTGGCACCGGTAATAAATGCCACTTTGTTCATAGACACCCCTTAACGGTCAGAAACGCTGCGTACGCACCATCGCGTCCATGCCACCGTCGACAAACACCACACTGCCGGTCATGAAACTGGCCTGCTGCGATTGCATGAAAGCCACGACCCGGGCCAGTTCTTCAGGCGTGCCCGAACGCCCCAGTGGCGCAACAAACTCACGTACTGCCTTGCCAAACCGGGCATCGTCCTTGGCGGCCTGATGCAGCGGGGTTTCCACAGCGCCCGGCGCGACCACGTTCAGGCGAATACCTTGCGGGGCCCACTGCACCGCCTTGCGCCGCGCTGCGCAGGTCACTGCATATTTGGAGCCGGCATAGGCCAGATGCGTCTGCCCCAGACTATTGGCCAGTTCCAGCGCCTGGGCCTCATCACCTGCCAGCATCGCGGCAACCATCGGTTCTTGCTCAGCCCCGGAATGGGTGGCCGCCACCGAACCGATCACCAGCGCCGCCGGGTGTTCACCCTTGGCCAGCGCATCGGCCAGACCATCGAGCAACTCACTAACGCCAAAGTAATTCACCGCCAGTACCAGGCCACTGGAAGGAGCGGTCACCCCGATCCCGGCGCAGCACACCAGCCCGTCCAGCACCCCGCCGCTCTGCTCAAGTACCTGCGCCACTGCCGCCTGGCGCCCGGCACGGGTCGACAGGTCGGCAATCACTTCAGCATTGGCCCGGTCAATCCCGATAATGCGGTGGCCCGCAGCCCGTAATTGCGCACACACGGCGGCGCCGATCCCGGAGGCGGAACCGCTGACAGCTGTAACTGGCATAAGATTTTCCTTGGTAATGCAGGCGCAACGGCCTGGCTGACGAAACACCGGCGGTGACGCCCATCGCCACCCCCGGCGCAGATAAAATCCTTAAGCGCTTTTACGCACCGGGCGCGCCAGTTGTGGCGCCGGTACCACCACGGACTCAGCCGCTCGCAAGGCGCACTTGGGCTTTCCCAACGCGACCACGCTGTTCAGCAAAATCCTCACCAGCTCGGTCTGACGGCGCACACCGGTCTTGGAGAAAATCGAGCGCAAGTGCGCCCGGGCGGTGTTGCGCCGGATATTCAGGTTTTCAGCGGCTTCTTCCAGGGACAGGCCGTTGGCCAGCTCCATCGCCAGCGCCGTTTCGGCCTTGGTCAGGTTGAACAACTGCTTGGTCACCACTTCACTGGCCAGGGACTTGCCCACCGAGTCACGGATATAGATCACCGCCGCCGGCTTGCTCTTGCCCTCGGCCCATTCCAGCGAAGGGATTGCCTCAACCACCAGCCCCAGGCTGACCTGCCCCGAAGGCCGGGTCACGGACATCGCATCGGCCGTCACCCCGCCATCGCGCACTTCCTGACTGAAGGCGTGCTTGACCAGGCGTTGCAGCTCGCGGTTGTCGCTGGGGTAAGTGGCTTCCAGCCGGCCGCCCACCAACTTGAGGCCATCGGCATTCTTGAGGATTTCCTCGGCCACCGGGTTCAGGCGCAGCACCTTGCCGGTTTCGTCGAGCACTATGGTCGCCACGGACAGGCGGCTGATGGCCTGGGCATACAACTCGCTCATCGACTCGCTGCGATCGAGCAGGTTGTGCAAGTGCAGGGCACGGCGCAAATGCGGCAGGAAGCTGCTGCACAGGGCACGTTCGGCACTGGAGAATGCCGGGGAATTTTTCGGCCGGGTGATGCGAAAGCGCAGCTTGCCGCCCTCGGGCGTGGAAATATCGGCGCCCATCACATGGTAGACATTTTGCGGCCCGCAATAGGCCTTGAAATAAGCCGAGTGTACCCACTCGGCTTCGCTCATCAGGTCTTCAACGGTAAACACCTGATCCAGAGCCTGCCCGACAAACGGGGTGTTGGTTTGCGGGTAGGTCTGGTAGGTCAGCTCGCCCTCGCCTTCAATGTCTCCGGCCACGATCATCAAGCCCATGTCCGGCTGATCAGGCACCCGCAGAATCAGGGTCGCGTAGTTGGCCTGAAACATTTTGCGCACGGCACACAGGGTACGGCCCATGACCTTGGGGTCCAGCGCGCCATCGTAGAAGCTGCCAACCATTTGATCGTAATCGGCCAGTTCAAGCCCAAGACCGGCCAGGGTCTGGTGATTCAAGGTCACTGTATCCACGGACATTTCCTCGCATTGGGCCAGGTTCAGGACCGGCCCTTTTTATTGTTCTTATGACTCGCGGTGAACCTTTGCGCCACATCCGTAAAGCTGCGCAAAAGCGACTCAGTGTGTCTGTATGCTTGCCCTCATACAAGCCCGGCAAGGGGTCTGTTTCAGCGGTTTGACGAGTCCTTGGCGGCGACGCTCGGCTTGAGCGGGTAATGCCCGGCAGGCACCTGCGCGACTGCGTTCCGGGCTTTGACCAGCGGTCGCCCCAGATTGAACCAGGCCGCCAGTGCAGGCAGCAGGAAGATTGCGCCGAGCACGTTGACCAGGAACATGAAGGACAGCAGCACGCCCATGTCGGCCTGGAACTTCAACGGTGCAAAGGCCCAGGTACACACGCCGATGGACATGGTCAACGCCGTAAACACCGCCGCCGTACCCCGTTGGCACATAGCCTGGTAGAAAGCATGGCGCAGGTCCTTGCCATCGGCCATCTCATGGGCAATGCGCTCATACAGATAAATCCCGTAGTCGACCCCGACCCCGACACCCAGCGCCATCACCGGCAAGGTCGCAACCTTCAGGCCGATGCCCAAGGTCGCCATCAGCGCATTGCAGAGGATGGCGACAATCGCCAGCGGCACCAGAATGCACAGTACCGCGCGCAATGAACCAAAGGTCAGCCAGCAGAACAGCGCCACCGAGCCGAACAGCGCCGCGAGCATCACTACCTCGGCCTGCTTGACGGCCTCGTTGGACGCCGCCATCACCCCCACGTTGCCCCCCGCCAGCAGGAACTCCACATTGGGCCCCTGCAAACCGGCGATGATGCGTTGGGTTTCGTCCACTACATGGCTCACCGTCGAGCCTTCGTGATCGGTGAGGAACACCAGGATCTGCATGCGCTGGCAACTTTCAGTCACCAGCCCGTCGTCAGGCATGTAAGCGCGCGAACCCTGGCTCAGGCCGCGCTCGGAGCCCGGAATCGCCGACCAGCGCGGGTTGCCTTCGTTATTGCCGGCAATCACGGCTTTGCCCATGCCCGCCACGCTCTGCACCGACTGCACACCGGCCACGCTGCGGATCTGGAAGTCGAAGGACTCAATGGCACGCATCACCTGCGGCGCCAGGCAGCCTTCCTCGATACCCTTGACCTGTACGAACACCGACATCACATCCAGGCCGATGGAATAGCTGTTGATGATCTTCTGGTTGTCCTGGTTGTAGCGCGAATCGGCGCGCAGCTCCGGCGCGCCTACGCCGATATCGCCCACTGCCAGATCCCGGGCCTTCCAGGCACCGACACCGAGCAACACCAGGCTGAGCACAAATACCGCCAACGCAGGCTTTGGCTCGGCCAGCGCCGACAGCCGCCACCACAAAGCGTGCTTGCCCTGCACCTTGAGCCCCTGGGCCATCGCGCCCGGCTCAAGCTTGAGGTATGAAAGGATGATCGGCAGCATCAGCTTATTGGTGATGATCATCAGCATCACGCCGATGCAGGCGGTCACCCCCAGTTCATGGACGATGGGAATATCGATCAGCATGATCACGCCGAAGCCCAGGGCGTTCATCAGCAGCGCCAGAGAACCGGGGATGAAAATCTTGCAAAAGGCGCCCCGGGCCGCTTCTATCGAAGAACTGCCTGCAAGCACATCCTGCTTCCAGGCGTTGGTCATCTGCACCGCATGGGACACGCCGATGGAGAAGATCAAGAACGGCACCAGAATCGACATTGGGTCGATGCCCAGCCCCAGCAACGGCAGCAGCCCCAGCAGCCAGACCACCGGCAGCAGGGCCACCGCCAGGGCCACCAGGGTCAGGCGCCAAGAGCGCGAGTACAGCCACAGCATCAGCGCGGTGATCACAAAGGCAATCACAAAGAAGCCGATCACGGTGGTCAGCCCTTCAATCACATCCCCCACCAGCTTGGCGAAGCCGACGATATTGATCTCGATATCGTCATTGCTGTACTTGGCGCGAATCGCCTCAAGTTGCCTGGCCACTTCGGCATAGGACACCGACTTGCCGGTCTGCGGATCGAGGTCCTGCAAGTCAGCACGCACCATCGAGGAGGTCAGGTCATTGGCCACCAGGCGCCCGACCTGCCCGGAGCGGGCGACGTTATTGCGCACCTGGGACAGCTCATCGGCCGAACCGGTAAAGCGTGGCGGCACCACGACGTCGCCGAAAAAACCGTCTTCGGTGATTTCGATATAGCGCACATTGGCGGTGAACAGCGATGTCACACTGGCGCGGCTGACACCATTGATGAAGAAAACGTCATTGGTGACCTTGCTCAGGGTGTCGAGGTACTCGGGGTTGTAGATATCGCCCTCGCCCTTCCACTTCACACTGACCAGAAAGCGGTTGGCGCCGGTGAAGTACTGGCTGAAATTGAGAAAGTTGACCATAAAGGCGTTGCGCACCGGGATCTGTTTGTTAAAGCCCGGGTCCAGCTGGGTGTGGGTGGCGCTGTAGCCCAGGGCCAGGGTCAATAAAACAAACAGCGCCAGCAAGCCCTTGCGCCAGGTCATCAACAGGTCGGCAACACGTTCGACCATACGGTTTATCGTGCTTTTATGTTCACTCACGGGCACCTCCCAGTGCAGCAACGCCGCCGTCGGCACCCTGGAACACACCACGCTCGCCGCCCACCAGCAAACGCCGGGAGCCGATCAGGACCGCCGAGGTCAACGTCCCCAAACCGGACAGGCGAGTGGCGCTGACCAGCTCGCCATTGCCGTCCAGGCGCACCAGCGAGCTGCCTGCACCGACAATCAGCAGGCCGCCGCCATTGGGCAACAGTGCGTGACCATAAAGCGGCAACTGATTGCCCACCTTCACCGGCTCCCAGGTGCGGCCAAAATCCTGGCTGACAAACACATGGCCGCGCATGCCGTAAGTCACCCAGCGATCAGGGCTCAGGCGCACCACGCCAAACAGCGACCCGTTGTAGAAAGGCTCCAGCTTCTGCCAGCTGTGCCCGGCGTCGTCGCTGCGCAGCACCAGCCCCTGCTCGCCGACCACCATGCGGCGGCCATCGGCACCCCCGTCCATACCATTGAGGTGTGCGCTGTCCACCTCCAACGGCTGGGCCTGCCAGGAGCGGCCATCGTCTTCTGACTGGTAAAACTTGCCGAAGCTGCCAAAGGCCAACACCCGCTTGCCACCGGCACTCCAGATACCCAGCAAGGGTTCGGCGACATCACCGTCATAGCGCACCTCGGACCAGTTTGCGCCCTCATCTTCGGAGCGCAGGATCCAGCCATCATGACCGACTGCCAGCAGGCTCTTGTCCTGCAAGGCCACCAGCGCGGTGAGGGTCAGGTCACGTTGCGGCTTGACCGCAGCAGGTTGCCAGGACAGCCCCTGATCATCGCTGAGCAAAATATTGCCGCGCTCACCGACCGCCACCACACGTTGATCCAGATACAGCATGCCATTGATCTGCAGGCGATCCGGGCGCAACTGGGCTAAGGCGACATCGGCGCCATGACGGGGAGAGAAGGTAAACGCGATGGTGACAGCGACGATCAGGCACACCCCATAGCCAATCATTGAGCGCATGGTCGATGCCTCGCTGCACGATTCAGTTGCTGGGCAGAATTCATGCGGCCAGTCCTCTTTTTATTATCGTGGATGCTCTGGTGGCGGCCTCGGCGAGGCGTCCAGAACCTGGCTTCGATAATCGGACTGGTGAGTCACAGGCACATCGTCCAAATGGCCTAGTGAGTTGACGGTCATGGGGTGAGGGTCATGTCGGAGCTGGCTTGCCTGCGATTCAGGCGATACGCGGGGTCAGGTTAACCGCAGGGAAGCCATCGCGAGCGAGCCCGCCCCAACAGAGGGGCGGGATTGTGTGAGGCTGGCTCAAACCAGCCGCTGGATCTGCTTGTGCCGCCATACCAACCGGTAATACGCAGTCTGCAGCACCAGCATGGCCACATAAGTCACCGGAAACGCCATCCACACGCCCTGCAGGCCATAGTGAGCATCCAGTACATAAGCCGCCGGCAGTTCGATACACAGCACGCAGAAAATCGTGATCCCCATGGGCACCAGCACCACCCCACTGGCGCGCATGATCCCGCCGATCACCGCCTGGAAGCCAAATACCAGCACGCTCCAGAGCATGATATGCAGCAGATGCTCCGCCCGCACCCGCGCCTCGACATCGGTGATAAACAAGCCCAGCAACCAGTGCGACAGCACATAACCGAGCACCACCAGGGCACCGGTCAGGCACAGGTTGATCAGCAAGCCGGTGCGCAGGATCGGGCCGATGCGCTCGATGCGCCCGGCACCAATGGCCTGGGCGCCGAGGATTGAAGCGGTAATGGCAATCGACAGCGCCGGAAACTGCACATAGTTGACGATCTGGGTCACCGCGCCATAAGCCGCCGTGGCCTGGGAGCCGTGGCTGTTGACCAGCGCCAGGATCACCAGCTCCGACAGCGACAGCACCACCATCTGCACCCCAGTGGGCAAGCCAATGCGCAACACCTTGCCGAGGATCTCCCGGTTGAGGCGCAGCGCAGCCCACAGCTCACGATCCGGGGCCATCACATGATTCTTGTGACGCAGGCGCAACACCAGAAACAGCATGGCCAGTACGTTACCCACCAGCCCCGCATAGGCCGCACTTTGAATGCCCAGGGTTGGCAGGCCACCCCAGCCCAGGATCAGCGCAGGGGTTAACAGCAACCCCACCGCCGTGGACACCATCAGCGCCAGCAACGGCGAAACCGTATCGCTGACCCCGCGCAAAATCTGCGTAAACAGGATAAAGACCAGCAGCAACGGCATGATCAGCATCATCACCCGGGCATAGCCGACGGCCTCCTCCAGCACGTCAACCGGGGTGCCCAACGCCTGCAAGGCAGGCCGTGCCAGCAGGCTGCCGAGGACCGCGGCGACCAGGCCGATCGCCGCGCCAAGGGTCAGGGTTGCCCCGGTAATCTGCTTGACCAGTGCGGTTTCCCGCGCGCCCCAGGCCTGACCGATCAGCACTGAAGCCCCCGCTCCCAGGCCAATCACCAGCGCGATAAAAAAGAACACGATGGGAAACATCCCCGACACTGCAGCCAATGCCTGGGTGCCCAGCAACTGGCCAACGTAAATCCCGTTGAGGGTGCCGGAAAAGCTCTGCAGGAAATTGGACAGGACCATCGGCGCCAGGAAGATCAGGTAGATCTGCCACAGCGGCCGTTGCGAGGGGTTTTGCATAAACACAGCGCCTGAAAAAATTATCAGCGGGGGTTATACCGCAAATGTATCCGGATGTTCCTGCTGAACATCATCAGCACGCCAGCCCAGTCATTTCAACTACGCTTTCTGACGGCTTGCTGAACATGAAGAAATATTCAGAAACGTTTCAGCTTTTTATGGGCAAAATGTGCTCACCGCTGAAAAAGCCCATCAGGTGACGGTATGACCCGTATTTTGACCATTGAAGACGATGCCGTAACGGCGAAAGAAATCGTGGCTGAATTGACCAGCCACGGCCTTGAGGTTGATTGGGTAGCCAATGGCCGCGAAGGCCTGGTTCGCGCCGTGAGTGGCGACTACGACCTGATCACCCTCGACCGCATGCTCCCCGAGCTGGACGGCCTGGCGATTGTCACCACCTTGCGCACCATTGGCGTGAGCACACCGATCTTGATGATCAGCGCCCTCTCCGATGTCGATGAGCGCGTTCGCGGCCTGCGCGCCGGTGGTGATGATTACCTGACCAAGCCCTTTGCCAGCGATGAGATGGCAGCCCGCGTGGAAGTGCTGCTGCGGCGCAAAAGCCCGGCCGACAAGTACGAAACCTCACTGCGTGTCTCTGACCTCGAACTCAACCTGATTACCCGCGAAGCCAGCCGCAGCGAGCAACAGCTGAGCCTGTTGCCCACCGAGTACAAGTTGCTGGAATTCCTGATGCGCAACACCGGGCAGATCCTCTCCCGGATGATGATTTTCGAGGAAGTCTGGGGCTATCACTTCGACCCGGGCACCAACCTGATCGATGTGCACATCGGTCGCCTGCGCAAAAAAATCGATCCGCCGGGCCAGGTGCCTCTGATTCGCACTGTTCGAGGCTCGGGTTATGTCATTGCCGAACCCCTCTAAGGGCTGGCGTTCTTCCAGCAGCCGGCTGCTGGCGCTGTACAGTTTTCTGTTTGTGGCCTGGAGCTGCATCCTGATGGGGGTGCTGTATTACGAAGTCTCGGATTACCTGGGCAACCTGGCCAGGCATTCGTTGATGCAGCGCCAGCACCTGTTTGCCCGCTTCGAAGGCGAACAATTGGATGAAGCACTGGCCACCAGCATGACGTTCGATATGCGTGCAGTGGATGCCTATGGCCTGTTCGATGAGCAACACAAGCCGCTGAGCGGGCCGATCCAGTCCATCCCTCAGGGCTTGCCGCTGGACGGTCAGATCCATGCCCTGAGCAGCTGTATCGACTCCGATGACCCCAACCTGCCGCAAGACAGCTGCGATGCCGTCGCCACGCAGACCCCGGACGGCCGCTGGCTGGTGCTGGTGCGCGACAACGGCTCGCTGTTTGCCGTCACGCGGATCATTTTGCATGCGCTGGTCTGGGGCCTGTCGCTGACCATCATTCCCGGCATTGCCGGCTGGCACTTGCTGCGCCGCCGCCCGTTGCAACGCATCCGGGCCATTCAGGCCAGTGCCGAAGCCATTGTTGCCGGCGACTTGACCTATCGCCTGCCGCTGTCCAACCGGCGCGACGAACTGGACATGCTGGCCGCCATTGTCAACGCCATGCTCGATCGCATCGAACTGCTGATGCACGAGGTCAAGGGCGTGTGTGACAACATTGCCCACGACCTGCGCACCCCGCTGACCCGCTTGCGCGCCCAGTTGTACCGGATGCGCCAGCAAGCCGTCGAAGGTTCGGCCGAAGCGTTGCAACTGGACGAAGTGATCGGCGAAACCGACACCCTGATGGCGCGCTTTCGCGGTTTGTTGCGCATCTCCGAGCTGGAAGATCACCAGCGTCGCTCAGGCTTCCTGCAACTCGACCCGCTGCCGCTGCTGCAGGAGCTGTACGATTTTTACCTGCCGCTGGCCGAAGAGGGCCAGGTGACGTTGAAGCTCGAAACGCCAGCCGCCCTGCCCGGCCTCACGGGCGACCGGGCCTTGTTGTTCGAAGCCCTGGCCAACCTGCTGAGCAATTCGATCAAGTTCACCCCGCCGGGTGGTGAGGTGATCCTGCGGGCCACCGACGACAACGGCAGCCCGCGCATCGAAGTGCTGGATACCGGCCCCGGCATCCCCGAGGCCGAGCGAGTGGCAGTGTTCCAGCGCTTTTATCGGGTCGACGACAAACACGGCGGCTTTGGTCTTGGCCTGTCCATCGTGGCGGCCATCGTCAGCCTGCACGGCTTCAGCCTGGAAGTGAACAACCGCGAAAGCGGCGGCGCCTGGCTGACCCTGCATTGTCGCCAAAGCCTGATCAATCCCGGTTAACCGCGTCGCCTTCAATCGCGAGCAAGCCCGCTCCCACCTGGTCGATGAATATCCTGTGGGAGCGGGCTTGCCCGCGATTGCAGCACCACGGTGCTCCTGCACCAAACAATCTTCATGTTCGACCGACACAACTTGGCACAGTTTTTTCTTGGTATTTGCCGTTCGCAGTTATTTCCCCGGAATCACAGCTTCCAGGGGGTGCAACCCGCACCAGTTGCGAACAAGGGCGGTATAGCCGTCCATATTCAGTGCAAAGACGGACCAAAAGTCCCGTCGATGACCCGCTGTTATAAGGAAATTCAACGATGTCAGATGTGCGCTCGCCAACCAGCCCCCTCCGCTCCCGGTCCCCCCGCGCCCTGCATGCGAGCCTCCCCGGCCGCACCTGCTGTCCGGGCACCGACACTTAGCCAGCCCTGCACCCTGACGCCCCGCCTTGCACGCAGGGGCGCCGGATAGCTGCATCCCGTGTTTCTGCGTACGCCCTGTTTGCCCGCCTTGCTGCGCGGCGAAAACGGCTTTTTTGGCATTGCTCACAAGACAGGTATGTCATGTCCGAATTTGACGCTATAACCGTCCCCCCCAACCGGCCCTGGGCCCTGGTGTGGCATTACATCCGCCTGTACCCGCGCTGGTACTGGGGCATAACCCTGTTGCAAGTCGGCGCGGCGATGGCCGCCACGCTGATGCCCTATGCCATCGGCCGCATCACCGGTGCGGTCAGTGAGGGCGCGTGGCAACAAGGCGATCTGTTGCAGGCCAGCCTGCCTGCCCTGGGCCTGCTGTTCGCCCTGGCAGTGGTGCAGTTGCTCTGCGCACGGGGCGCCACGCTGTGCATGATCATGGTCAGGCCGCTGCAGAAAATCCGCATCGTGCGCGACCTGTTCGCCTGGTTGCAGCAGCATTCGGCCCGCTATTTCGGTGAGCACTTTGCCGGCAGCCTGGCCCACCGCATCAATGAAGGCACCATCGGCCTGCTGGAAATTACCTGGCTGCTGATCGTGGAAATGCTGCCGATTGTCGCGGTACTGGTCACCAGCCTGGTGATGCTGACCCTCGCCTCACCCTGGCTGGGCCTGGGCCTGCTGGTCTGGGTGGTGGCCTACACCTGGCTGGCGTATCGGCTGTCACTCAAGGCGCAGAAACTGGCGGGCAAACATGCCACTGCCCGCAGCCTGACCACCGGCAAGATTGTCGATGCGGTGGGCAACCTCAACAGCATCCGTCTGTTCGCCCGCCAGGATTACGAACTCAACTATCTGAACCGCTACCAGATCGAGGAAAAACAGGCCGGACAACGCTCGTTCTTCTACCAGGAAAAGGTCCGCATGCTGCAGGACAGCCTGGCCATTGTGCTGCGCGTCGGGCTGGTGGCCCTGGCGCTGTACTTGTGGCATCTGGGCAAGATCGATGTGGGCCAGTTTGTGATGGTGGCCACCCTGGGCCTGATGATTGTGGCGCAATGCAGTTTTCTGAGCATGCAGTTCATGCATTTCTTCGAGTGCATCGGCAATATCGAGAGCAGTATCGATACCCTCCTGCAACCCCATGAAATGCCCGACCAGCACAGCGCCCAGCCCGTCACTATCGACAAGGGCGCGATCCGCTTTCGCGACGTCAACTTCGGCTATAGCCCCGACAGGCCGATCTTCAAACACTTCAACCTGGATATTCGGGCCGGGCAACGGGTGGGTATTGTCGGGTTGTCCGGCTCCGGTAAATCAACGTTGCTCAGTCTTTTGCTGCGTTCGTACGAGCCCCAGAGCGGGAAAATTGAAGTGGACGGTATCGATATTCAGGCCATGACCCAGCAATCGCTGCACACCCATATCGGCTTGATCCCCCAGGAGCCCGGACTGTTTCATCGATCCTTGCGCGAGAATATCGGCTATGGCGATGTGCATGCCGGTGAAACGCAAATTATCCTGGCCGCCAAACGCGCCCATGCCCATGAGTTCATTCTGCAAATGCCCGAAGGGTATGACGCGCTGATCGGTGAACGCGGGGTCAAGTTGTCCGGTGGTCAACGCCAGCGGATCGCGATTGCCCGGGCACTGTTAAAGAACGCACCCATCCTGATACTGGACGAAGCCACCGCCAGCCTTGATTCAGAAACCGAAAGCCTGATCCAGAGCAGCCTTGACGACATTATGTCGGACAAGACCGTTCTGGTAGTGGCCCATCGCCTTTCAACTATTGCCCACCTGGACCGCATTGTTGTACTGGATAAAGGGCATATTGCCGAAGACGGCACTCACCACCAGCTACTTGAACGCAAAGGGCTGTATTACCGACTTTGGCAGCATCAGTCCGATGGTTTGTTAAGCGAACAAGATGAACTAAGGAATGACTTGCCAGTCACGGAACAGGTTTAAAACTACCCGCACCTCACCAACTAAACTGCGCACTCGCGAATTTAACCATTTGGTCCATCAAGCGTTATAACTTAAAGTAATGTGCCTATAAGCACCTGCCCGCCGCTGTTCGGCCGACAGGTGCTTTTTTATTTGAGCACCCTGCGTAACCCCCAGCCCTGAGCGATCAATCCTGCACGCACTCTGTTGGCACAGCTGGCATCAAGGCAGCAAAGAGCTGAGCTGGCAACTGCACTGTTAGTTGGCAGTCACTGTTCACTTTGGTGCACTGTTTTATAACACTCTCTTATAATTGCCTGATTGTCAGACAATAACGACTAGTTAATTGCTCAACTAAGCCTGCTGTCATGGATGACGCCTTAGTTCATTGTCCACTCCTTGTCTTTTCACAGTCACTTTTAATTCAGCCCGTCACACCCGCACTAAATAACCTGCCGTAACGCCAACTTTCCTGCCCTTCTGGCATAGCTGTTGCTTTACATAACTTAACGGAACTTTACAAAGCACCCGCTAGTTCTTCAGTTGCTTCAGCCACAAGGAATGCCCATGAACAGCCTGCCCCTGATGACGTAATACAGCGCAATAAGTGGCCCCTCACTTATTGCCTCACCCTAAAAACAAGTTGTCGTCCCTGCGTGCAAGGGCGAACGGAGCCTTATTGCCCTTCATTTAGTCGAGGGACTGTTAATGAGTGACGAGGTAAAGAATAAAACGCGATCTGCCCCGCTGCTCGACGCCGAACGCGTACAGCAGTGGACGCACATCCCCCATGTAGCCAACACCTCGACACCCGGGGGCCTGGTGACTTCGCGGGCGCTGCTGCTGGTAGGTCTGGTTGCCCTGCTGCACGCCGGCGCCTGGTGGGTGATGCAGCAGGCCAAGGCCGAACCTGTGGTCACGCCGCCCGAGATTCCGGAAATGACTGTCGAGCTGACCAGCCCGACACCACCGGCGCCCCCCGTGGAAGAGCCACCGCCGCCACCGCCGCCACCGGAACCCGAGGCGCCACCCGAGGACGAAGATGCGGTGAAGGAACCACCCAAGCCGGTGGAAAAACCCAAGCCCATAGAAAAACCCAAACCGGTGGTCAAGCCCAAACCCGTGCAAAAACCGCAGCCGGTCAAGCCAGCGCCACCGGCACCTGCTGCTCCGGCGGCACCGACTGCGCCAACAGCACCCGCAGCGCCTGCCGCAGCGCCGGGCCCGGTCAAGGAAACCGCAGCTGTGTCAGGCCTGGCCAGCCTTGGCAACCCGCCGCCGGAGTATCCGTCCCTGGCCTTGCGCCGCAGTTGGGAAGGCACTGTGGTGCTGCGCATCAAGGTGCTGCCCAACGGTCGCGCCGGCACGGTGGAGGTCACCAAATCCAGCGGCAAGCAGGCACTCGATGACGCTGCAGTAGAAGCCGTACGCAACTGGAAGTTTGTCCCGGCCAAACGAGGGGATACCCCCATCGAAGGATTTGCCACCCAGACCATCTCTTTCAAATTGCCGGAATAACCCAGCTGGGTGCCGACACCAACTTTTATTTAGCCGCCGTGTGAGGTGTAACCATGAACGAGTCTCTGTCTTCCATGATTGTCCCCGGGGTGCTCTGGGCACTGGTGCTGTTTTCGGTGGTGAGCTGGGCTTTGCTGCTCATCAAGTCATCGCAGTACCTGCGCCAGAAAGCGCAGAACTCACAATTCAGCAAAGCCTTCTGGGCCGCCCCTGACCTGCTGACCGCCGCCGAACACGCCAGCCAGTACCCCGGCGCCCTGGCCCGCATCGCCAACAGCGGTTTTGAAGCCATGATTGTCGATGACACGCCGCGCACCACTCAGCAACTGGCCCACACCATCAACCGCTCCGACCGCCTGGAGCGCAACCTGCGTCAACAGATCCAAAAGGAACGCCGCGCCCTGGAAAGCGGCCAGGCGATCCTTGCCAGTATCGGCAGCACCGCGCCCTTTATCGGCCTGTTCGGCACCGTGTGGGGGATCATGGAAGCGCTGCAGACCATCGGCGCCACCGGTTCGGCCAGCCTGGAAACCGTAGCCGGGCCCATCGGCC
>Ga0256410_1000652_pt1 | contig 31426 bp, 28 predicted proteins | sample PhyWR1_FD_185983 | JGI IMG/M metagenome (GOLD analysis project Ga0256410, IMG submission 185983) | Leaf surface microbial communities from wheat plants in UC Gill Tract Community Farm, Albany, California, United States - DLSL W.R1 | ecosystem: Host-associated > Plants > Phyllosphere >... | reverse complement strand
GGGTAAATTCATCGAGCAAATGAAACAGGTAATCCGCCACAGCCTGGGCAAAGACTGGGGCGTCTAGTCCTTTTTGATGCTTAGGTAAAATATAGAGAAATCCATTTACATCCTGAGACATGGTGGCTACAGGGTCGCGACACCGGTATGTTGCCGGTTGGATAAATTGTTGGAGATGATTAACCGTTTTGGTATCAATTTAAACTTAGTCATAGAATCAACGGTTAAATCCATCTCACATTTAGTCAGTTTCCCCAAATCTGGCTCTATTCGCCATAACCAATTCAATTATTTATGGAAATCAAACGTTACATCGACCCGCTCAATGACATCGCATTCAAAAAAATCTTCGGCTCAGACCCTAATAAAGACCTCCTTATCGACTTTCTCAACCAGGTACTACGAGGCAGAAAAAATATTGTCGACCTGATATACAACAAAAACGAACATCACGGCATCGCCAAAGATGAGGGGTCTGTAAGTTTCGACCTGCTCTGCACCGGAGACAAGGGCGAGCGCTTTCTTATCGAAGTGCAACGGGAACGGCATGCTAATTTTAAAGAGAGAAGTATCTACTACAGTTCCAGGCTTGTAACAGAACAGGCACCCAGAGGCAAAATGAAACAATGGAATTACGATCTCAAAGAAGTATATCTCATCGCCATACTGGAGGACTTCGATATCGACCCATCAGATAAGGAATACCTTTTCGATGTCTGCTTTTACAGACCGGATACCGGGAAAATTTTCTATGACAAGCTAAGGCACACTTACATCCAATTGCGTAACTTTGTAAAGACAGGAAAAGATCTGGATTCGAATCTCGACAAGTGGCTGCACGTCCTGAAATACATCACCCAAATGGACAAGATGCCAGCCTATTTGAGAAAACCGATATTCAAAAAAATGTTTGACATCGCTGAATACAGCAACCTAACAAAGGAGGAGCGCATGAAATATGATGCAAGTGTAAAACAAAAATGGGACAATTACTCGGCCTTGGAAACCGCAAAGCAGGACGGAAAGATTGAGGGAAAGATTGAAGGCAAAATTGAGGGAAAAATTGAAGAAAAATTGGAAATTGCCCGCAAAATGAAACTTAAAGGTTTTCCTGTAGAAGAAATTATAGAGCTTAGTGGCCTCACTGCAGAAGAAATAGAAAAGCTTTAATCACAATATCTCAGCTTTCTGAGCGTATAATATATTGAGAGCGTTAATTTAGATGGCGGTCAATGGTCGGAAGGACTATTGACCGCTTCTTGTTTAACAAACTGCTCCTTATTATCTTTCTTTTTAGCGATCTGATTGACCATTAAATATCCATGTTCCATACCAATGCTTTTGGTGTTGGCACTATGCAATTTATCCCAGACGGCCTGACTCCAAAGTTTCAGATCCAACCTGTAAATCTCGGAGTTCTTCTTTTTTCATAAAAGTCCAAAAAAAAGCCTCCCTACTTTAGTGGGAGGCTCTGGTTATCTATTTTTTGACTTTTATTCCTTTATCAAATCCGACACCTTTTTGCAGAAATGGGTTATAATTATCTCTAGATAAATAGTGAATTAGATTTTTACCAAGATTCTCGTACGATAAAAGTGCACCGCCCTTGTCATTGGTATATATGACCAAACTCACATTATTAGGATAATCTTTTGAGTAATACGCGCCGACAAACCGATGACCAAGGATTGATTTAGGGTACTTAGCAAGTTCTTTTGCATCAAACCTGGCGTTAATCAACGTATCCAATCTTGATGAAATTCCAGTAGTTACATTCCCATTAGCCGACCATTGATAGTGTAAGCCTTTAGGCTGCTTAAACACTTTACTCCATTTCTTTGGACTATCGTTGAGATCATAAAACCATATATAATTGACGTCCAATTTCAGCTTTTGCCCAGATGCATTTGATGCAAATAACAATAAGGATAGCAAAACGCACACTAAGTTTCTCATTTTCTATCAGTTCTGCTGGATACCGGTTGATGAAGCATGTGCTACGTAAGTTACAACTGGGTTGTAGAGCTCATCCAAATTAAAATAAGCGTTAAAGCTATAATTATAGTTCGTAGCTGAATTAAAGGTTTGGACAACGGTTACTCCAACTGAAATTTCAGAACCGACAGTTACCCCACCAGCATCAAATCCTCCGGTAAATTTCAGATTTCCTTGTGAGGTAATTATTGCTGTCCTTTTTTCTAATAGATCACCGTTCGCTGTTACTCTGAAACCTTGAGGGTCAGGAAAGATATTGTAAATTGCCTCCATTGGCTGGGTTTCTCCAATTTTACCCCCCACTAACCAGGCAATTACTCCCGGCATTCCAGGGCCAGTTCCACCACCTGGAGGCATTGAGGAAACGTTTACATCAAAGGTTGAACTGTTACGTCGATATTCCATTGGCAATTTGACAAAAACCGTGTTTCCGCGTTTAGGAAGTGTAATTCGACAATAGACCTGTGTATGGTAGCTTAAGCCTGTGTAATAGATTCCTGATATAGATTCCATTGCAGAAAACCTCTCGTCGAAATCAACATCATAGGGATCCCAATTGGTATTCATTACTTTACCTTTTGACAATCTCGAAGAAACGGTTGTGTTGTTCGAAATGTCCGCGTTAACTTTAAGCTGCTTATTAAACTCTAAGGAGTTACCATTTGCCAAAAGACTGTCCAGAAAAAGATAACCATCCCTAGAAAGATCGTAAGAAATCTCTTTACCAACTTGTAGTTTATCTAGATTTTTTTGTGATTCAATTTGCACATCTTTTTTTTGTGCAGGATGAAATAATAAGTCCCATAGATAGGACAAGAAGCGTTTTTAAATGTTTCATTATATTATTTAAATATTTAGTTATAACGCAAACATAAGCATTGTCTCATATAAATATTAAAATAAATAAATACTATATTTTAAATTACTCTAAGAAAATGAATTACCAGGCAAGTCAAGCGATTATCATTATTTAAAATCTAATATTGGGACTTGAAGTACCAATCATACACCGTGCAGAACAGCGTGGAAAAATTGAAGCATATTTACCTGAAATTTCTCCCGCCGTGAAATGCTGTTTTGGATACATCTTCCCTGACTTGTGTTCGTTTATCCTGCGCGGGATAAGGTGCTGTTTTCTCGTCTGCTCTTGCTAGCGTCAACACCGGCAGATCATCAGCTTCTTTCTGCACCATTTTACCCAGCATCTTCGTAAAGTCAAAGCATTTGCTGACCACCACGTGTACAACAATACCTTCGCGCTGCAATCGCCCCTCTACCATCAGTAAACGGGAATGCAGGATTTCCTTGCGATAAGTTTCGAAAAGCTTTTCAAACACGACCAGGTTAGAATAACCCGTTTCATCCTCTATGGTGATGAAGCAAACCCCACCGGCAGTTCCGGGGCGCTGCCTCACCAGTACCAGTCCTGCCACTTTTACCAACTGTCCATTGACAGCATCACTGTTGATGTGATGGCAGCTCTTGATATTGAGCATATCCAGTTGAGCGCGTACAAAACTGACGGGGTGGGCCTTTAATGACAAACCTACAGTGGCATAATCCTGTACCACATGCTCGCCCATGCTCATCAGAGGAAGTTCTACTTGTGTTTCCAGTTTACTCTCTGAGGCCTGTCCTTTAAATAAAGCAACTGGCATATCTTGTAAGGCGGTCACTTCCCAAAGCGCTTTTCGCCTGTCCAGGCCAATAGACCTGAAGGCATCTGCATCCGCCAAACGCTCCAGCGCAGCCAATGAAACGCCTGCATCTCTCAGGGAGGTAATGGATGGATAAGCTTTTACCCGCCCTACAACCAGGCGCTCCATATCTTCTGCATTCAGCCCTTTAATTTGCCTGAAACCCAAACGGATCGCAAAATACTTCCCGGATTTTTCTTCCAGCTGATTATCCCAGGCGGAGAAATTGATGTCGACTTCACGGACTTCTACCCCATGCTTTTTGGCATCTATCACGATCTGGGCAGGCTGGTAAAAACCCATCGGCATACTGTTTAGTAAACCTACTGCAAAAGCATCCGGATAATGGCATTTGAGCCAGCAGGACACATAGACCAGCAAAGCAAAACTGGCGGCATGACTTTCCGGAAAGCCATAGCTCCCGAAGCCTTCGAGCTGCTTAAAAATCCGCCTGGCAAATTCTTCTGAATAGCCTTTCTTCATCATGCCAGTGATCAGCTTTTCTTCATATTGGTTCACCATGCCCTTGAACTTAAAGGTAGCCATGCTCCTGCGCAGTCCATCGGCCTCTGCTGGCGTAAAGCCTGCCGCTACGATGGCGATCTTCATGGCCTGTTCCTGAAAAAGCGGAACACCCAGGGTCCTGCCCAATATTTCCTCGAGTTCTTTTGAGGGATATACAACCGGCTCTTCTTTATTGCGCCTGCGCAGGTAAGGGTGAACCATATCACCCTGTATGGGTCCGGGCCTTACAATGGCCACTTCTATCACAAGGTCATAAAATTCCCGAGGCTGTAAGCGTGGCAGCATAGACATCTGCGCCCGGCTCTCGATCTGGAAGACACCCAGGGTATCGGCGAGACAGATCATATTGTATACTTCCGTATCGTCTTCAGGGATATTGGCCAAAGTCAGCTCCAGTCCATACTTTTGCTTACAAAAATCGAAGCCTTTTCGAATACAGGTGAGCATCCCCAGGGCCAGCACATCTACTTTCAGGAATCCTAAGGCATCGATATCGTCCTTATTCCATTCGATATTGGTCCGGTCTTCCATCCTTGCATTCATAATCGGACACAGGTCTGTGAGTTTACCATCGGTCACCACAAAGCCTCCGGTATGCTGCCCCAATTGTCGAGGAAAACCCATCATCTGCCCGGTCAGTTCCAATGTCTTCTTCAGGTGCGGGTCATTAGGATTAAGCCCCTGCTCGGTGATGCGCTTGCCTTCAAACCATTCGTCGGTATATTGCCAGAGGGAACCGGAAAGCCGGTTGATGGTATCCACAGAAAGTCCCATTGCCTTACCCACATCCCGGATGGCACCTCTTTGGTGCAACTGGGTTACCGTAGCCACTATTGCGGCCCGGTCCCGACCGTATTTTTGGTAAATGTACTGCATGATCTCTTCCCGGCGCTCATGCTCAAAATCTACATCGATATCGGGCGGTTCATTCCGCTCAGAGGAAATGAAGCGCTCAAAGAGCAGGTCAAATTTCATGGGATTAACAGAGGTAATACCCAGACAGAAGCATACGGCCGAGTTGGCTGCCGATCCCCTGCCCTGGCACAATATGCCCCGCCTCCTGCCTTCACTCACGATGTCTTCTACGAACAAAAAGTAATTGGCATAATCCATCTGCTTCACAAATTCCATTTCATGGTTCACCATATTGACCACCTTTTCAGGAATCACAGCTCCGTAAAATTCATGTGCCCCTTTCCAGGTGAGGTATTCCAATTCTTCCAGCGGTGTGCGCCCACTTTTATTGATCTCGGTTGGGTACACATATTTCAATTCTGTTAAGTTGAATGTGCAGGCCTCCGAGATGACCAGGGTGTTTTTTAAAGCCTCCGGGTATTTACGAAAGAGGCGGTGAACCTCTTCCACAGGTTTCATATACCTTTCTGCATTGCGGTGCAGGCGGAATCCTGCTTCCTGGATGGTACATTTTTCCCTCACGCAAGTCAGGACATCTTGTAGCTCCCTCCTGGAAGCTTCGTGGTAATGCACATCTCCTGTAGCCAGCATGGGCAGGTTGTAATGCCTGGAAAGCTGATCAATCCTGAACATCAGTTTTTCATCGTAACCGGAATAGGTTCTGGAAGCCGACAAATACAGCTGACCGGACAGGGCTTCATGGTACTGCTCCACAGCACTGAGAAAGTCGGGCTCAAACTGAAACCTGCGGTTCAGCTGATCTGGCATGATCAGGGTAAAAAGTATGTCTTTACTATGGGCATAGACATCGGCCCTGAAGAGCCGGCATTCGCCTTTTTCTGCACGCAGATTTCCCAGGCTCAGCAAGGCGGATAGCCTGCCATAAGCGGCTTTATTTGTGGGATAAGCCAGGAGACTGGGGCCATCCAGCGGGTCGAGCCGGCAAGCAGGAATGAAGCCCAGTCCGCTTTCTGTTGCAGCGGTATGTGCGCGTACGATTCCCGCCAGGGTGTTGCGGTCGGTAAGCGCTATTTTCTTATAGCCCAGCAAAGCGGCCTGTGCAGCCAGCTCATGGGGATGGGAAGCACCCCGCAGGAAGCTGAAATTGGATGTGATCTGTAATTCGCTGTACTCCATAATCATCAGGCAAAAAATCCATGTAGAAACCACTGATATCCTTTATCAGCGTTGTGGTGTCCGGAACGGTAGAGCCAGAACCTCCGGCCTTGCTCATCCTCCAGTCGGTAATAATCCCTATGCTCACCCTGATCGAGCCACCACTCCCGCTCAATGCGCTCGGGCCCATCTGCTTTGATGACCTTATGCTGCTCGCCCTTATAGATGAAAAACCTGGGTGGATGATCCGGGATGAGTGCCATCACCTGTACGGGTTCAGGACGCTCCAGAAGCTCAGTGGGCCTGGGCTTATCGACACTCCAATCGCCGAGCCTCACTTCTGTGATGGAGGCCGCAGCAGCTGTGGAGCGCTCCGGCCAGTAACTGCTGGCAGGGATGTAACGGTTGATGGCAGCCGCGCCTACCTTACCTGCTATGCGGTCGATCAGCTGCAAGAGGTGCTGACTGTCGATGCCCGGACTCACGGTCCAAAGCGCTTCCTGGGGAACAGCTACAGGCCCTACTTTACTGGCTTCCAGCTCAAACAACTCGATGCCCAAACCGGGGCGGATCTGGTCGATTTTCAGGTTCAAAAGCTTCGACAAATGGCTCATACTATGGGAAGCCGCACTGGTACCTATACTTACCTGTACAATCTTGCCATCCATCCTATGTCCCCGAAGCAGGCCCGAGCGCAGCCCCTGCCCTTCTGCCTGCAAGCGCCTGCAGAGTTCTTCAAGCAATTTGTCGATGGCCAGTTCAATTCCCGTACGGGTCCTGATCGGTTCCAGACAGGCTAAGCGGGTTGAGAACTCCACCGGCAATTGCAGTGCCTGTAAAACCTCCGGCTCTGTACCCAATGCCTGGGCCAGCCGAAGCAGGAAGCCTGCTCCAAACCGCCTGCGCAGCACAGCACGCGGCATGGAAATGAAACTTTTTACCTGATAGAAGCCCAGTTTACGCAGCTTGTCCAAAGTGGCCGCTTCCAGCCGGAGTGCTTCCGGCGGCAGGACCTGTATCGCTTCCACATGAGCACCGGGAGGAATCAGCGGCGTCAACTTGCCATAGCGGGCGATCGCCCAGGCAGCACCGGGGGTATCGGCTATCGCCACCCTTACCGCATAACCCTTGCTTTTTAAACGGGCAACGATCTCTTTCAGGTATCCCCGCTCACCAGCCCAGAGGTGCGCGCAGCCACTGATGTCCATAAAGAGCCCGTCCATTCTAAAAGGATCCAGGGCAACAATGGGCGAATAGCGGATGCACCAGGCGCCCAGCCCTTTCAGGAGTTTCGCTGCGCGTCCGGGCTTATCATCCAATACTTCCAGTTCCGGGCAGATCGCTTTAGCATCTGCAGCCCGCATCCCTGTCTCTACACCAAAACCCGCCGCCAAAGGACTGACAGCCGTAATGACCATACGTCCATGTTCAGGCGCCGCAAAAACAAAAGGAAGGTCCTTGAGTTCCGGGCGACGGATCAACTGCCAGTCTGCCAGCAGGTGCTGAAACCATATGGACATGAAACGCTTTTGCATGTTTACCCGATTTTTTCAAACGGCTGGGCAGTGATTTGATGCGCAGAGGCGGGTAATTGTGCAAAACCATCGCCCTGCCATTCGAGGATCCAGCTTCCGGGCTGGCCGCTCCTCACTTTCAGCAGCTGTACCTGCCAGCGCGGAAAACCTACACCAGGCAAACCTTCTTCATCCTGGGAAGGTAAGGGCGAAATCCGCCACCTTGCCGTAGATACCGTACTGGCCATCCGGCGTTCATCTTTCCGGATGATGAGGCCAGGGATGCCATGTTGCTCTACTGCCAATTGTAATCTGCGGGAATTGACCAGGCTCAAGCCGTCTACTTCCGCCACTACCGCAGCCAGGCCTTCACACTTCAATGCTTCTTCCATCACCCAGAGCACTTCCTGCTCCGACTGAAGATCAATAAAAATAATGCGGTCGGCCGCTACATTAAAAGCGGCCAGGGCAGATGGAAAAAGTCTGCGCCGGGTTCCTACCCATACGCAGGCCGCCCCATCTGCCATCAGAACAGACAATAAGCCTGCAATGAAGCCATCCGTTGCCGAAGCCTGATCCGGCGACAGGCAGATGAATTCATGGATGGCCTTTCTGGGAAATACCTTAGCGGGGAAAGCGTCCTCTATCACACCCAGTCCGATCTGCTCGGCCCGGGCCAGTTCAGCAGGTTTAACACCTTGCCAAAGCAGTAAGTTCCGCTTTAGCTTGTCCAGGATCTCTGATTTCGCTTCCATATACCACAATTTTAATAAACTACTTTTATTAGCATTAGTTTTGTTATAACAAAACTAATGCTAAATATGTTAGTAATTCAACAAATGTGGAAAAGATCTGATTTTTGTTAAGAGCTCAGCTGCTCAGTGGATGTAAACACATCCCCAAATCTACTGAAGGTTTCATTGGCCGCTGCTATGGCAATGGCTTCATCAGCTTCGTTTTGTGCCGTTGCATTCATTACAGCTACAAACTTGCCCCACATCTGACCAGTGGCCTCGCCATAACCGGAGAAAAAGGAGACACCTTTATCTACACCGTATTTGGCCAGCATCTGTACGATGATCGGCCCACCCATGATGGAGCCTTCCATCACATACATGGCACCTAATGCCTGTAAGGTATTGCTGATCTCAGGGGCTATAGCTTCAGGAAGATCACTGGTATCAGCGCCCAGTTCTTCGATGTCTTTTTTCAGATAAGAGGAATTCCGCCTTTCCGCGTGATCAGGCAGCAGTTCTGTCGTAATGTAAGGGGCTATGGCCTGCTCTACCGCATTGAAGTAAACATAAAAATGTTTCAATACATCGGCATAATCTAAATGGCTGCGCACTGCTTTTAATTTCAGTACCACCTTTTTTTCAAGGTTCTGATGGGCTGCCTTAGTGGCTTCTTTGATGTTGGTACTTAGCATGTATATTTATTTATCGTGGTAAACCTAGCAATTTATTGCCTTATTCATAGAATTCAACAATGAGCCTTAGCAAATAGTTTATTCAAACCTTTTGTTTTCTAGCTTGTTATTCCAGTACATTAATATTTGAAAAAATGGGACTATTCAAAACCGCGTTAATTGGCGCCGCAGTATACGGAGCGATTAAATATGTAACAAAAAAAGACGAAACCGGAAGATCGGTTGTAGATAACATCAAGGAGAAGGCTCCTGAATGGATGGAACGTGTAAAACATGCGAAGGAAGAACTCCAGATGGAGCTGGAAAAGCAACGTTACTAACGAAAAACAGGGTATTGAAATTCAATACCCTGTTTTTGTTTTATGGCATCACTTCTGCCAGTATCTTATCGATCTCGGCTTCCTCTCCCGTCTTTGCCAGAATTTTACCTTCTTTATCCAGCAAAACATACAATGGAATGGTTCCATGTTTGTATTTACTGATTACCCTGGCCGGCATATTTTTCACCGGAAACTCATCTGCAACCTGAACCCATGGCATTTGCTCTGCATCCATCGCTTTGAACCAATCCGGCCAGCGGCTGTCGTTGGTTACGCTCACGATCTCAAATCCTTTATCTTTGTATTTCTGGTAAACCGTTTTCCAATGCGGAATGGCTTCTCGACATGGCTTGCACCAGCTCGCCCAGAAATCGATCATCACATACTTACCTCTTGTTGAGGAAAGCGTAAACTTCGTACTGTCGCGTTTCAACAAAGTGAAATCATCGGCCATATTACCCGGCAAAACAGCCTTTCTTTCCGTGACTTCTTTCTGCAGATTACTAAAATACAGGGAATTTCTGGCGGGTCCAGTAAATTTCGCAAGCAAAGCTTCAAATTCATCAAGCGGCATACCTGAGTTAAATAGATAATGATTGCTCAGCATATAAACACCGGCTACAGAAGATGAGTTCTTATCGACATAAGGTTTAATAAATCCCAACTGCGCAGCAAATACCGCCTCTCTGCTTTTCCTGTCAGCAGCCATATAACTTTGCTCATATTGCTCATAATCAGACTGACCTTTAGAACCGGTAATCTTCACCGACTTTAAGCTGGCGCCTTTCTCCATACCATAAGCGGTATAATCGAAATGCTGAGCGCCTACCGTATCGATTTGTAAACTCACATTACCCCCGTCGACAAATACCTGGGTGCCCCAATTGCCTGGTTTAATGTTTAAGCCCAGCATCTGAGCTCCATCCAGCTTACCTTTCAGTACAAACTTCCCATTGATCAGTTTTGTCGTGGCAATTTTTTGACTTTTCCTGGTTCGGGAATCATAACTGCTCAGTTCCACTTCACCATTACCAATTCCTTTGGTTGTCCCACTGAGACTGTAAGTTACACTTTGAGCCATGCTGATGACCGGTAGGGTCATCAGCAAAGCCAAATACATCCATGTACTTTTCATTACTTAGATTTTTGGGTAAAGAGTTCTTCCAGTTTCTTATTCAAGATTTCACCGCGCAGGTCTTTTGCGATGATTTTACCCTGAGGATCAATCAGCAGGGTACTCGGAATCCCCATGATGCCATAATAGGTGGAAACCTCATTTTTCCAGCCTTTCAAGTCGGAAAGCTGCGTCCAGGGCATACCATCATCTTTGATTGCCTTTTTCCAGTTTTCAGCTTTATCATCCAGTGAAATGCCCAATACAGTAAAGTTCTTGTCCTTATAGGTGTTGTAAGCCTTCAGCACATTCGGGTTTTCGGCACGACAAGGTCCACACCAGCTGGCCCAAAAATCAACCAGTACATATTTACCTTTAAATGCCTCAAAAGAAACTGGCTTACCTTCTGTGTCATTCTGTGTAAAGTTCAGCATCGGCTCCCCAATAGCGCTGCGCTTCAATACGGTCAGGCGTTCAGCCAGTCGCTTGCCCTCTGCACTTGCTTTGGCTTTAGGGCCCAGCAGTTCAAAAACAGACTGTACATCTTTGTAGCTGCCCATACCAGCGCGGTCAGTCACCATACTGAGGCTCAGCATACTCTCTGGGTGTCCGGCAATATATTTGTTCGTAAGTTCCCGTTTCTGTGCTTTAAGACCTGCCAGTTTTTCCTCCAGCGCAAGCTGCTCTTCTTTACTGCCTTTGCCATATTTCTGGTACAATGGATCCATCTGATCGTCGATAGGCTTTTGCGAAGCCGTGAATGCATCTGCCTCTGCCTGTGTTTTAGAACCTTTCACTTTAAGGGCATGCAATGAATCGGCCGTTCCTGTGATCGATATATTCCCAGGCTCCAGGTAAACCCAGGCCGCCCTTCGCGGGAACATGATGGTCACTTTTTGGGCATCAGGCATGTTGGCTACCCAACTGAACTTTCCATCCTTGGTTTTGATGTCGCCAGTTTTTTGTTCAGCACCTTCATAGTAGTAGATTTTCAAATCTACATCTCCTAGGCCTGTGATATCGCCAGTAAGCTTAGTTTGCTGAGCGTAGGTTGTTCCGGCAAAACAAAAGATGCCGGCGAGTGCTAATTTTTTAAATGCTTTCATGATGATTATTTTTAGTTAAAGATTTCAGCTAATTTTTTATCCATTGCTTCGTCATTTTCACCCCCGCCTCCATACCGGCCTACGATCATACCATTTTTATCGATCAGGATTTTGGTCGGTAAAGTATGTATGCCATAGGCATCGCTGCGATCACCTGAGCGGTCAAAGTCATTTCCAACACGCTTAAGTCCACGCAAAACATGCTTCCAGACTCCGATTTGATCTTGTTCTACTGCCTTTTTCCAGGCGGCTTCATTACTGTCGTCATCTGAAACACCAACGATTTCCAGTCCCTTATCTTTGTATTTGCTGTATAAAGATAATAAATGTGGATTTCCTTTACGACAAGGTACACACCAGCTGGCCCAGAAATCCAGTAAAACATATTTGTTACCTTTGTAATCTGACAGATTGAAAGGCTGACCATTGATATCTGTAGCAGCAAACATGGTTGCTTTGGCTCCCGGAGAGCCTCCCTCTAAATTTTTGATTTCATCCTGAACTGCTTTACCGTAACTGCTTTGTTTTATATTTTCAGACAGTTGAGCATATAATGCTTTTGCCTCAGATACCGCCAGTGAAGAAACTTTCCAGCGTAACAAGTAAGCAGAAAGGTAAGAATTGGGATGAGTTTTGATGAATTCCATGTCAATTTTACCCTGACGCTCGCTGAAAGGCTCAAACTGATCACGTATAGCCGATGCTTTTTCTTTAAGTGCATCCAGATCAGCCTCCGGCTTTTTATCCTTTCTTGCCTGCATATAAGCTTCATTGGCTTTTTCGTAAGCTAATGAAATTGGCTTTAATTCCATGTTGATGGGTGCCTTTAAGCGCTCCAATGCGAAGTATTCATCCTGGGTTTTAGACCCCTTCAATTTTAAATTTCTAAAATCCCCGGCTTTCAGGCTCAATAACATTTGGCCGGGCTCTATGAAAAAACTTGCAGAATTGGGATCATCCATATTCCTGCTTTTGGTTGCACCCGTCAGGTAAACCATCACCGGCTCCTTTAGCTTTCCTTTGAACTCGAAAGTACCATTTTTGATCAGGGTACTGTCTTGAGTGTATTGATCGCTGCCGGTAGCATAGGCAATTTTTAACTGCCCCGACTTTTGGCCGCTAATGCTGCCCTTGAGTATAAATGCTCTGTCCTGCCCAATCACTGTAAGTGCAGTGCTGGCCAACAAAAATGTTAAAATGTGATGTTTCATATCAATAGTGAAGATTAATTGGCACTGTATCCTGTATTTTGCTCTCCAAACTGTGGGTTATACACAAATTCTGTTTGTGGAACAGGGATGATGTACTGAATTTGATTGGTGATCGAAGGCTTCAGCTGCTTTACTGTTTCAAACGGAAGGCGCAGCAAAGCCATCCACTCACTACCATCTTCAGCTACCATACTGCGTGAAGTTTCTTTATAGATCTCCACCAGCAATGTCGCTGCGCTATTCGCGGCATCAACAGCCAGATAAGGTGCATTTGCAATCGTCAGCCCCCCTTTTTCCTGGATGGTATGAACCAGCGTTTTTGCCTGACCAAGACTGCCTCCTGATCTCACAATGGCTTCTGCTTTCAGCAAATAAACTTCAGTAAGCCGAAATACATAGTCTGTCTCAGTCACTATACTCGGCGCCCCGCCAGCTTGTACATATTTTGCGAAGAAATAAGTATTGGGTGAATACTGCTGGTATGGTGTAGCTGGACCGACTACCCAGCTTTGTCGTGGATCTCCATTGTACAAATCCTTCAACGCTTGCTTCGCTACGTATAATGCAGATGCACCAGGTGTATATTGCCGGGTCTTGCTGTAAGGGTCGCTTACCTGCAACTGCTGAGGTTTCACACCCAAAATCACCTCCTTGCTGCTTAGACCAGCCACACGGAACAAGTTTTGCTGACTGGATTCCAGGGCATAAGCTGGATTTTGGATCAGCTGATCTGCCAGCTGGATGATTGTTGCATAATCTCCTGAAGCTCCACGATTCATCAGTACCCTCATCTTCAAAACCATAGCCGCCCATTTAGTTGCATAGTAATTGGGATTGCTCTCGGGTCCGTTTGCAATCGCCTCATCCAGATCAGCTAGGATAAAATCATAACTTTCCTTTACCGTACTCCGCTTTTTGAGGATATTGGTTAAGGTGGATAGCTCATCCCTTAGGAGAACGCCTTGTGTGCTGCTTATCTTGTACCACTCTGCATAATAGCTCAATACTTTGAAATGCGCATATGCCCGAATGAATTTTGCTTCTGCCAGCATTTCCTTTTTACGGTTACCCGAAAATGCTGCATCAGATAACTTGTTTATGCCAGAAATCACGCCGTTTGCAGCATTTAATGCCTGATAAGATTCCTGCCAATAGGTTCCAGAACTTTGTTCAGTAATGTTTACTTCGTTAGGCATGCTACCGAAACCATAGCCCATATAACCTGCAAATTGTGCCGGCAGGAGCTGATGTTGTTGCCATCCGGTCTTGATATTTGTTGCATTTGCAAAATTGTAATAAGCACCGTTTAGCGCAATTTGCGAAGTCGCCTGATCTATAATGGTGTTGCCCTCTACTTTAGCATTTTTTGGAGGTGCACTTAGGTTTTTTTCACAGCCGTAAGTGCTGAGGATGACCAAACCTGCGGCAAATAATCTATATAATGTTTTCATTGTTCTATATCTAATCGTTAGAATAATTCATTTACAAGCCAACCCTTAAGCCAAAACTAATCTGTCTCACAAAGGGGTATCCTCCTGGATCGCTATATCCCCCTATCAGACTATATGGATCATTGCTGACCTCAGGATCTACGCCCGGATAGTTAGTTATAGTGAGCAGGTTAGTTCCTGAGACGTAAGCAGAAACAGCATTAATCTTCAATTTATCGGTTAGGCTTTTCGGAAACTGGTAGGCCAGTGTGACAGATTTTAATTTGATAAATGATGCGTCATATACATTGTCGCTGGCGGCATAAGCATACGAACTCTGTCCCATCAGCAGTCGTGGCCTACTTGCGTTAGGATTTTCTGGTGTCCAGCGATCCAGAATCCGAACGTTTTTATTCAGACGTTGAGAAACATCACGACTTTGGATATCAGCGAGATAATAAATATCATTACCATATGAAAAAGTGGTCAGGGTAGTCAATGAAAAAGCTTTATAGCCAAAACGATTGGTGTAGCCACCATAGAATTTTGGTTCGGCACGCCCAATAATGTCGTCTTTGAAATAGGTAAAACCTTGATACCCCATGTAATTCTCTACGATCTCGTAACTTGCATCTCCAATGCCCAGGTATGGGTAATAAGAAGGGCTGGCAGCAGCGTAGGCATCTACATCTGCCTGAGTTTTAAGAATTCCCTTAAACACCCGTCCATATAGCAAGCCTACAGGCTGACCTTTCTTGAGTACTGTATTTCCGAAGCGGTAAACACCTGGATTTGCGGGATCTTCAATATCGTCTGACAAAGCCAATACCTTCGAGCGATTACCAGACACATTTAATGTACCTGACCATTGAAAATTCTTGCCACGAACAAAGTCACCGCTTAATGAAAATTCCAAACCCCTATTACGGATTTTAGCAATATTGGCTGTGACCTGGCCAAAACCAGATGTACCTGCTACAGCAGTTGGGAATAAAATCCCGGAGGTAGTTTTCTCATAGTAACCAAACTCCCCGCTTAACCGTGAATTGAACAATGAAAAATCAATACCAGCGTCTTTTTGTAAGGTCGATTCCCATTTCAACCTGGAGTTACCGAGTTGGGTTGGCGAAAGTCCATTTAGGCCTGCATAAGAAACTGGTGAATACAAGGTGTAGAAAAGATTGTCGGCAATATTTTGCGTCCCCGTATAACCGGCACTAGCCCTTAGTTTGAGCTCATTGATCCATTTTACATCCTTTAGGAACTTTTCCTGAGAAATTCTCCAGCCCAGACCACCTGAAGGGAAGTACCCCACGCGGTTTGCTTTTGGAAACTTAGAAGAGGCATCAGACCTTCCGGTGAACGTAAACAAATACTTGTTCATCAAACTGTAATTTGCACGTAGGTAAAAACTAAGAAGGGAATTCTGATTCGCTGTTCCTGTTGCAGGCAGGGTGACAGCCGCTGAAGAAAGATTATTGAGATAAGTATCATCAGGGAAACCTTGACCACTAGCTGAAAAAGTGTTAGACTTGGTAATCTGCCAGTCTGTACCCACAATTACATTGATTCTATTGTCATCATTAAACTCTTTATCCCAAGTCAGGGTATTCTGTAAAAAAGTATTGACTTGCTCGGATTGGGACAGGGTCGCAGTTCCATTCCCAGAGCTGCCACTTCCGTTTGGAGTTGCTACAGCTACTGTACTGGGTACATAATTGTTCTGACGATAATTGTTATAATTGACGGCAACAGAACTTCTGAATTTTAATTCCTTAAAAATATCATATTCTCCGGCAAGACTTCCGATTGCAAAAATTGCATTAGAGCGGTTGATACCTTTTAATAGTAACAATGGATTCTGGAAACCCTGATAAGCGTAAGCACCAACAGAAGCGGGATCAAGAATCTTAACACTACCATCCCCATTGTAAGGTTCAAATGTCGGTGGGGCAAAAAGTGCCTGTGTGTAAAGCCCATTGGTAATGTTATTGCTCGTAAAGCCATAATCTAAGTTAGTATTTACCCTAAACCTATCGCTGATCTCGTTGTCTAAACTCACCTTCCCTGCAATTCTTCTATAGTCTGTACCCAATACGGTTCCTTCGTTCTTATTGTAGGTAAGTGAGGTATAGTATCGAGAACCGGTACCACCTCCTCTTACAGACAAATCTGCATTTTGAGTAAGACCGGTACGGGTCACTAGCTTCATCCAGTCAGTGCTGCCCTGACCAAAAAAATTCGGATCATTTACAATCTGAGTAGCTACTCCATCAGGCGCTTGATTAACGAGTGCCCTCGCAGTGTTCAAGTTTTGTGCTGCTTCCTTCATGATCATCACAAACTGATCTCGGTTGAGTACTTTTTCATGCTCAGCCATACTGAATCCATTGTATACATTTGCTTCAAAGCTGGGCTTTTGGTTGGCCTTTCCTTTTTTTGTGGTAATGATCACTACACCATTCGCTCCTCTGGAGCCATAAATTGCGGTAGCTGAGGCGTCTTTCAGGATATCGATAGTTTCAATGTCATTGATGTTAAGTCCGCCCAGACTGTTCAAGCCACGTGCAAAAGCTCCAGATATGGTATTGTTCGGATCGTCATCGCCTCCTCTATCCACAGGACTCACAATATCAGATACTGTTTGTTGAAAGCGGTTCTGAACCTGCACCTGTACACCGTCTATGATGTATAAGGGATCATTCCCGCCCATCAAAGAGGTTCCGCCACGGATTCTGATCTTGGCCACGCCACCCGGAGAGCCATCGGCCTGTACTACCTGTACACCCGCTGCTTTACCGGTCAGCGCCTGGTCTATTGTAGCGAAAGGTACGTCACGTACTTCTGCGAGGTTGATGGAGGCAACTGAACCCGTCAGGTCTTTCCTTTTTGTCGTGCCGTAACCGACCACGACCAGGTCTTCCAGTTTATTGGTTTCAGCAACCAGGGTTATGGTCATTCCTGTATTTGCAACAGCTTCTTTCGTCACATAGCCCACATAAGAGAATACGAGTACGGTCTTATCATCACTTACATTGATTTCAAAAGCCCCGTTGCTGCTGGTCACCACACCCTTGCCGCTGCCCTTAGCTTTCACATTCACGCCAGCAAGTGGCATTCCTGTCTCATCCAGCACACGGCCTCGTATGAGCCTGTCGGCAAAGAAGTCGCTGACACTCTCCAGTACAGATGGCTGCTCTTTTCCGCGTACGGTGATCGTATTTTTATTGATGCTGTAGTTCAATGGCTGGTTGTCAAAGATCACATCCAGCACCTCGTGTAGTTCCTTTTGGTTCACTTTGATATCTACTGGGATCGCCTGCTTCATGACATTGTCGCTATATAGAAAAATATAGCCGCTTTGTCTGGTGATTTCATTCAAAACAGATTTCAGGGAAGCACCGGATTTCGTCATGCTAACCTTCTGTGCTAATCCTGAAGCGCTTACCTGAAGTAGTGATGCTAGTAATATTACGGTGGTTAATCGCATAATTAGCAAAATTTTATGGCGTACGGGTGATGGTACACCGCGTTTCCTGGTATAAATTCTATACATTTGTTGTTGGTTCTATGCAGATGCCTTTAGTTTCGAAGCAGGGGCATCATGCGGGTTAAACGGTTGATTTTTTCATCGGCCGCAGCCAATTTAAACCAGGCTTTTCATGAAGTCTGGTTTTTTTTCGGTTAGTTTTTCTGTCGTAGTGGTTTAATCATTTGTCTTGGTTTAGGTGAATATATACTGTTACTAGGTTTAATCAATGCTAAGCTGTCCTTACATGGACACATGGACGGTTCTTCCTTTTACTTCAAATTTTACCTTTCCTGTTGATTCCAGGGATTTGAGTACTTCCGACAATTTATCGAAGCGCGACACTCCGCCACTGAAGGTCTCCTCCGGAATTTCAGCCGAATAGCTGACCTCCACATCATACCAGCGCTCTACCATGCGCATAATGGACTGTATGCTTTCCCTCTCGAAAAGGAACTGTTTGTTTTTCCAGGCCACAGGTATGCTGACGTTCACTTTGGAAACACTGATGTGCTTATTGGCATTGACCGCCTGCTCCCCTGGCTTGAGCAATTCGTATCCTGAATCCGAACTGACAACGACCGAGCCTTCCAATAAGGTGGTCTTGATCGCCCGCTCATCTTCATAAGCATTAATGTTGAAATGCGTACCCAGTACCTCTACAGCTTGTCCGCCGGAAAGTACTTTAAATGGTTTTTGCTTATTGGAGGCGACCTCGAAATATCCTTCTCCGGTCAATGACACGAGACGTTGTTTACCGGAGAATTGCGCCGGGAACTCCAGTTTACTCGCAGCGTTCAACCAAACGTGTGTACCATCCGCCAAAATGACTTCGTAGGTTCCCCCTCTCGGGGTACTGATCTTCAATCCGGCAGTGGACATGCTGTCTGAACCGACATAGGCCGCAACGGATGTACCGTCATTGTAGCTGATTTTCGAAGCATCAATGACCAATCCGTTTTTAGTTTCACTTAAAGGAATGGTCTTTCCATTGCTCAGCGTCAGGATGGCCGTATTTTTACCAGCAAGGATCTGATCCCGGTCGTCGCCTCTTGTAAAGAATAGCGCAGAGCTGATCAACAACACAGCCGCCACTGCTGCTGCAACCGGCAGCGGCTTTCTCCAGAAGGGCACTACTTTTACCGGTTTGATGCGCTGCAGGATCGACCGTTTCAGTTCATCATGAACTTCATGCTGTGCTCCCATCTCTACGGAATCCCATTCGGAATCCTCATCCTGGTAAGCGCGGTAGTACCGATTGAACAAGCGGATCTCCTGATCGCTTGCTTTTCCCTCAGTAATATTTTTCAGCAGTTCCCTTAGTCCTTCTTTTTGCATTTTTTGGCTGTATATGAGTAAGGCACTGCTCAAGCCCTCAACACCTACGCCAAATCACAAAATATTTAAACTTTTTTATTAAAGGAGATTTATGAAGGCTGAAGACCTGACCAAACTGGACTTAATGCGTTTCAAGGCTTTATTGATCTGATTTTCCACCGTTTTTTCGCTGATCCCTAAGCGTTCCGCAATTTCTTTGTTGCTCAAATGCTCATTTCTGCTCATATTAAAGACTTCCTGACAGCGTTCGGGCAATTCCATTACAAAATTATTGATCATTTCTTTCAATTCTTTCAGCTCAAGCTGTTCGTCTGGAAATTCCGTGTCCAATTCTACCTTTGGAATGCGGTCGTAAAAGGATTCCCGAACCTTTCCATTGCGGATATAATTGGCCACTTTGTATTTCACGGCAGTCAGCAGATAAGCTTTAATGGAATTAATCTGCACATTGCCCTTGTGCTCCCAGAACCAGATGAAAACCTCCTGAATGACATCCATCGCGGCTTCTTTATCCCGGAGCACATTGAAGGCTGAACGGTAAAGCACCGACCAATACCGCTCGTAGATTTCATCGAATGCGGCGTCGCTGTGCTGCATTGCAGCAATCAATTCCTGATCAGTAAGCGCACTATAAGCTGCCATTCGATTAATTCCCCGGACTAATTTAGTGAAAATTTCCTACTCTACCATCCGGTCCTGCTGTATTGAAGTAAATGAAAAACGGGTCTTCCTCCAGTCATTTCCATACCATCCTCACTGCATTCCCACTGCATCCGCGCTAAAAGTACTTTTTAGCGAAGATCTTGCGAAGATGGCACGCAAATGCTATGGGAATGGTATTGAGCGATTCAGTTGGAAGACCAATCCCTCTACATAGAGGTTCAACGGCACAATCGGCTCATTCACCGAAACATTTGATATCTTTTTTGTATTATTAGTCATCTTTAAAGGTGAATAATTTGAAAACAGCAAAGCTGATTACCCAGATGGCAGGTTGGATCTTGTTTTTCAGTCTGCCAGTGGTCTTTATGTTTAATGAACAACAGGCCGGCGAGAATTCCCTGAATGTCCTGGGAACTCCGAGCTATTGGATTTTTTGCAGCACCTATTTCCTGATCTTTTACCTTTCCAGTATTGTGCTGATCCCCCACTTGTATTTAAAAGGCCGGTACACCCTTTTCTTCAGCATCGTGGCGCTGCTGTTCATCGGGGTCTACCTGTTGAAACCCTTCGACAAACTCATGTCGCTGCATCAAGAGTCCAGGGCTGCCCGGTTTCACAATCAACCGGCGCCTTTTCCGCGGCCCATGCCACATCCGGAAGGCAGCCCCGCTCCAAACGAACATTTCAGGAACAGGCCTCCGGGCCCGCAGCAAAAGGACATCCGCAGTTTCGACATCGTCAGTGTGTTCCTTTTCATTATGGTCATTGCGCTTACCATGGCTATTGAGATCAATAAGCAGCTGTACCTTACCCAGAAAAAGGCGATCAAAGCAGAGGCCGACCGTGCTGAAGCGGAACTTTCTTTCCTGAAAGCACAGATCAACCCACATTTCCTGTACAATACCTTAAACAACATCTATACCCTGGCAGTCACCAACCATCCGAATACCGCGCCGAGCATCATGAAACTCTCGAACATCATGCGATACATGACCGACGATATCACCGTTGAACTGGTACCCCTTCGGGATGAGCTGGACTGCATTGCCAATTTCATCGGCCTGCAGGAGTTGCGGCTTGGGGCAAAAACGCCCATCGATTACCAGGTGGAAGGCCTTGCCCTGCAGCATAAAATTGCCCCACTGATCCTCATGACATTCGTGGAAAATGCCTTTAAATATGGCATCAGCAAGCAAACCGCATCATCCATCCTGATCAAAGTCAGCATCGCTGATGAACACCTGATGTTCTTTGCACAAAACAGGGACTTCTCTGAAAATGCAAAGCTGAACAGTACCGGTATCGGCATACAAAATACCCGGCAAAGGCTGCAGCACGCCTATCCCGGAAAGCACGAACTGAAAATAGAAAAAGGCGAGGGTCTTTTTACCGTTCAACTAAAACTAGAGATCTGATGTCACCACTCAAATGCATCGCCATAGACGATGAGCCCCTGGCCCTGGAACTGATCAAAACCTATGCCTCCAAATTTCCGGCCCTGCAGCTGCTGCATACTTTCGAAGATGCCATCTATGGTGCAGAATACTTAAAGAAGCATGTGGTCGACTTACTTTTCATCGATATCAATATGCCTGACATTACCGGCATAGACCTGGTGAGGTCACTGGATGTACGGCCTATGGTGATCTTTACTACAGCCTATAAAAACTTCGCGTATGAGGGTTTTGAACTTGATGCGCTGGATTTTCTGCTGAAGCCCATCGACTTCGAGCGCTTTTCCAGGACCATCAATAAGGCCATCGATTATCATCAATACAAACAGAACCCAAAATCGGCGAGCAGCGACAGCATCTATGTGCATTCGGAATACCGGCTGGTACGTATTGTACTGGAGGAGATCAGCTATATCGAGAGCTTTGGGGATTATGTGACCATCCATCAATTGAATGAAAAACCGGTCGCCACCCTGATGTCTTTGAAGAAGATCCTGGAGAAACTGCCGGAAAAACAGTTCAGGAGAATCCACCGCAGCTTTATTGTGTCCATAGACCAGATCAAGTCCCTGCACAACCGCAAAGTCCAATTGCGTGCTGGAAATGAACTACCCATTGGCGACAGCTATATGCAGCTGATGCAGGAATGGCTGAAGCCCTGATTGATCGACACATACCTGCCATTTATCGATACCTCATTCCATTTGACTGCGTGTTTTTTCATCTTTAGCTCATCAACCGGAATCAAAACCGGATACTGATCAAAAGGGATTTCAACACATCTAAACAAGAAGAAAATGGAAAGAAAGGTTTTTTTAAAGAGTCTCATCATTGGCGCCATCTCCTCACCGGCCATACTGGAAGCCTGCAAGAAATCCAGCTCATCTGCTATTGACGACCCCTCGGGTACCGGTACGGTAACGAATTCGGGAACAGGAAATACCACCTGTACCGTAGCACCTACGGAAACTGAAGGACCTTTTCCCACAAAAGTACCTTCCTCTTATACCAGGAGTGACATCACCGACGGCCGCACAGGTTATAAAATGACGGCAAAGATCACGATCAATACTGCGAGCAATTGTGCTGCACTGGCGGGTGCTATTGTAGACATCTGGCATTGCGATGCAGAAGGCAATTACTCGGAATATGGCGGCAGCGGTATGCAGTCGACCAATTACCAGTCGGTACATTTTCTAAGGGGCAGACAGGTGACTGATGCCAATGGGCTGGTGACCTTCACCAGTATCTTTCCCGGCTGGTATACAGGCAGGGCTACCCACATTCATGTGCACGTGTACAGCGCTGCGGGCAATTCCCTGAAGGTAACACAGATTGCCTTTCCTGAAGGTTCCGGTTCCGCCGTGACACTGGTGAACGGCTATAAAAAAGGGATGTCTGGATACACCACTAATGCCAATGATAATGTGTTCAGTGACGACATGCTGAAAATTGAGGTGGCATCCGTAACCGGAAGCCTGACCGATGGCTTTGCACTGACCATGAAAATTAATGTATAGCAAGATGGAACATTCATCCGGAAAAATATACCTGAGTGAACAGCGCGGCCAGATCGAAAGCCCGCTGTTCCAAAGAAACTGCATCTTTAATTTCGGTTCCTATTTCAATGCCCACAAAACAGCATTGGGCCCGCTTTACCTCTTCAATGAGGAAAACCTCGCGGGTACAGCGCAGCTGGAAATGGAAGTAAGCAAGCCCAGCTATGTGATCCTGATCCCGGTTACCGGAGATCTGGAATACACCGATGTGGAGACTGGAAAAATGATCGTCCCTGTAGGTCAGGTGCTGGTCCGTAAATGTCCGGCCGATCACCTTTTCCGTATTGGCAATCCCTATACCGAAGAAGCCATCAGCCTGATCCAGATTTGGATCTCGGCGGCCGACATTTCCCAGTCCTCTACGCTGATGCTGGATCTTGCACCTGGGGTATCGCCCAATCGGCTCGTCGAGCTCAGTGCCACAGTTGTGGATGCCGGGCTACCCTTTAAATTGAGTGCAGGACAGTTTGATGGCCGCGCCGAAACGATCTACCGCAAAGAAAAAGATAGTTTGCTGTTCTGTTATGTTGTAGCCGGCGCTTTTGAAGTAGAAGGCAGGCTCTTGCATGCCCAGGATGGCCTGGCGCTTTGGGATACCGAAGCCCTGGAACTGGAGGCGCTGAGCAACAACGCGCTGATGCTTACACTGGAGTACTGATCCTTTTCGGACAAGCTAAACAACTTGGCTTTGCTACTGTTATAAAGGGGAATCAATCTTCTTTATCACATGAAAGTAGCATCAATTTTATTAGTTTCGGCAGCACTGTTGGCAGCGTGCAACTCCAATAAGAGCAGTAAAGGTTCATCGGATAGCCTGGCAACAGACAGCAGCACGATGGATACCACACAAGCGCTCAGCCTGCCCGCTCCGGATACCAATGCCTCTAAAAATAAGTTCAGCAAAGTGATCGGCTGGCCGGCCGACAAAGCTCCCGTGGCTCCCGAAGGCTTTACCGTGACCCGGTTTGCCACAGATTATAAGAGTCCACGGAACATCTATGTGGCGGCAAACGGCGATGTGTTTGTAGTTCTGTCCAACTCCGAACGCTCTTTAAAAGAGAAAGTAGCCAATGCCATCACCGGCAAGGCCAAAGCAGAAGTTGCAGGTGAAAGTGCAAATACCGTAGTCTTACTCAGAGATACCAATAATGACGGTATGCCGGATCTGCAAAGCAATTTCCTCAGCGGACTCAATCAGCCTTATGGGGTACTGATCATCAGCAACTCCTTTTATGTAGCCAATACAGATGGGGTATGGAAATATCCTTATCAGGCAGGCGACACCAAGATTACCGCAAAAGGGACAAAGATCCTTACGCTGCCTGCTGGTGGCTACAATAACCACTGGACCCGCAACCTGATTGCCAATGCCGATAACTCCAAGATCTATGTGTCTGTAGGTTCAGGAAGCAATGTGGGTGAAAATGGCATGGAGCACGAGGTACGCAGGGCTGCAATCCTGGAGATCAATCCGGATGGAACTGGAGAAACCATCTACGGAAGCGGATTGAGGAATCCTGTGGGCATGGCCTGGGCACCAGGTACAGGTGCATTGTGGACAGCCGTAAATGAACGCGACGGATTGGGCGATGATCTTGTACCAGATTACATCACCAGTGTAAAGAAAGGCGCATTCTATGGCTGGCCTTATGCTTATTTTGGTAAAAACGAAGACCCCAGGTGGAAAGGTAAGCAACCTGATATGGTAGAGAAAAGCATCGCACCGGATGTGCCGGTTGGCGCTCATACCGCTTCATTGGGACTGACTTTCTATACAGGCGGTAAGTTTCCGGCGAAATATACGGGAGGCGCTTTTATCGGTCAGCATGGTTCCTGGAACCGCTCTGCGCTTTCAGGATATAAAGTAGCCTATGTACCCTTTAAAAATGGCAAGCCAAGTGGTCCGCCGGAAGATTTCCTGACCGGATTCATCGCTGATGCGGATAAAGGGGATGTATATGGCCGCCCGGTCGGCGTTGCTGTGGCAAAAGATGGTGCGCTATTGGTCGCAGATGATGTGAGCAGTACGATCTGGCGTGTAGCCCCAAAACAATAGCCGATAACTGAACATAAAAAAAGGCGATCTGCATGCAGATCGCCTTTTTTTATGTTTTCTGACTAGCAGTACTGATCAAATGCACCGATCAGGCTGTCGGCAATCATCTGAGCCGGACGACCTTCGATCTGGTGACGCTCGATCATGTGTACCAACTTACCGTCTTTGAACAAAGCCATTGATGGAGAAGATGGAGGGAAAGGCATCATATAACCTCTGGCCCTGTCTACTGCGTCTTTTTCCATACCTGCAAAAACGGTAACGAGTTTGTCAGGATGTTTTTCATTTGCGGCCGCCAGTCTTGCTGCCGGACGTGCATTGGCTGCAGCGCAACCGCATACCGAATTGACTACGACAAATACGGTGCCTTCGCCAGTGATGGCCTGATCTACATCTTCAGCAGTTTTCAATTCCTCAAAACCTACCTTAGTCAGTTCTGCACGCATCGGTTCAACTAAATATTCTGGATACATATCTTCTGTTTTAATTCTTTAACACTACAAAGATAGGATACCGCTGATTAGCATCAAAGCATAGAAAGACCCTCGCCCCAGTTTTTACCTTTGGATGATGAGGCGAGGGTACTCATTTACAGGATATAATACATCTTGGCCTTGCCGGCATGGGCTCCAACCTTTTCTTCTTGTCTGTAATTTTCTTTCAGCATCTGCTTGATGTCACGCTCTATGGTCATGCAAATGGCCGTTGTAGGTGTATCCGTAGGTTTATTCTCAAAAGGGTCCTGCAAGTGAATGGACATCTTTTCGATCAGGAAAAACGAACAAGCGATGGCAATCACCAAAGGAATGGTTGCAAAGCTAAAGAACTCGATCAGTCCGAAAGGCAACAACATGACAAACAGAATGATGGAGAAGTGGATGTACACACTGTAGGTGACCGGAAAGACCGTATTTTTGATCCGTTCACAGCCACCCATTTGGTTAGAAAAGTTGGTAAGTGTCTTATCCATCTGTACTTGCTGAAATTCGTTGATCCAGCCCAGCTTGAAGGCATTGCGCAGATCACTTCCCTGCAGTTCGAGAAGTGCCACCGGGATGTTGCTATAACGCTGAATGTATTCGAGGTCATCGGCACTGATGAGTCTTCCCAGTCCCTCCAATGGATCTTGTCCGCGGAGGTGCCTGCTCAGGGCATAGCACCAGGCAATCTGCCTCCTGGCCATGCGCTCACAGAAAGCTTTCTCGTCTTCGGCCCCGTAAGGATTGTCGACGAAGGTGAGCAATTGCCGTGTAAGCGAGCGGCTGTCGTTGACAATTGCGCCCCAAAGTGTACGTGCTTCCCACCAACGGTCATAAGCCTGGTTGGACTTAAAAGCCAGGAGCAATGAAATTACCGTACCCAAAATGGTGGGTACAGCGATGGGGATTGAGATGCGCGTGATGTGAAAATTACTGTATAACATCGTGATCAGCGTAGCGTACACGGCTACGATCATGATTTCCTTTCCGATCTTCCCAAAGATGTATTTCGCGGGTATATTTTCTTTTAACAGCATATAGGTAATGTTTTAAAAGGTGATCAATTCAATATTAAACCGCCATCAAACGCTCCTCTTCCAATGCAGGAGCGGGCTGAGGACGTACTTCTTTTTGTGTCTTCAAAATGGTAACCGTAGGTAATCCCGATTTAGCCACCAGGCTTGAGGGATCAATACTCATTTTATTCAATTTTTCGCAGGTGCAAAAATCCGGATGCAGGATACAGTCTACGTCATTGGCCTCCAGGAAGTTTTTGAACATACTCAGCGTACTGCCGTAGAAGAATTCAATCCTGATGGATTTGATCATTGGATATTGCTTTTTCAGTTCAAAGCATTGGCTGTGGAAATCATCGCTGACATGCTCGAACTCTCTTGATCTTCTGGATAGCATGAGCAGGTCCGTGATGGAATCGGAAAGCCTGAAGAGATGAACGAAAATTATATTTAATTCCTTTTCATTCATGCTGGTACAAAGTTCCGGGATGCAATTTAAGGCTGAGGCATTAAAATCGGTTGGAATAAGAATAGTTTTCATGACTTTTGATTAAAGGATTAATGATCAATTATTTATTGATACAATATTAGCCCAGAGTCATTAAAGCCCTATAAGAAGCCTATTAGAATGTCATTAGAGTTTAGCCCTCAAAAACTACCCATTTATTAGAATCTCATTAGAGATAGGCAGTATGATCTGCATTTCGGTACCGATCTGCTCTTCTGAGCGGATGCCAATGGAACCTTTATGCAGCCTGATGATGTTCAAAGTCAGCGGCAGTCCGATTCCATGTCCTTCAAAATCGCTGGTATTGGAAGCCCTGAAGAAAGGTTCAAATATATGCTGCTGCTCATTTTCAGGGATACCGATGCCGTGGTCGCTGATGGCAACAACGATGCGTTTATTTTCAACTTTCACACTGATCGCAACTGGTTGGTTATTGGAGTACTTGCAGGCATTGCCGACAATATTGCTTAGCGCGAGCTGGAGCAGGTTCGAATTTCCTTCGGTATATAACAAGGCTTCGTCAGTCGGCAGAGAAGAAAAATCAATTTGGATCACGCTTTCAGGATCAATCTTTTTTACAGAATCGGCAACGGTCATGATCAGTTCATCAATACGGATCCTCTGCCAGTTCTGTTTTTTGCCATCGAATCCGGTCTGTGCCAGACCGAGGAGACTGGTAATGATGTGACCCAGTTTCTCTGCATGTGAGAGGACCATTTTTGCTGAAGCTTCTGTCTCGGGGCTGATTCCTTTCTGGGCAAGCATCAGCTCTATTTCAGCGGTGATGATGGTCAATGGTGTCTTCAATTCATGCGAAGCATTACTGACAAAATTATTCTGTGTGGAGAAGGCCGTCTCCAATCTGTTGAGCATGTTGTTAAAGGTATGCACCAGTTCGGCCATCTCATCTTTACCCTTGAGTTCATCCAGCCTCAGGTGGAGGTTGTTGGCGGAGATGTTCTTCACATTGCGGATCACCGCCCGGAGCGGCCGCACAGAATAATGAGAAAAGACCTTTCCTCCGATATAAGTCAGCAATACCGAGATGGCAAATACGACCAGTAATACCTTTCTGAGGGTTTCAAGTTCCTGGAAACCATAGGGGTCTGAAGCCGTGACGATAACGATGTAATTGCCATGTTGTGTCTTAAATAGTTGTCCGTAATAGAAATGATTGTCCTTATTATAACGGGCGTTACCTTTAGAAGCAATCGTCTTATAAAAGCTTTCCGGTAAACTGATCGGCCTGTCGAACTGCATTCGGTCCAGTGAGCCTACCTTTACGACGAAATCTTCTTCATCTTCCATCTTCTCCAGGTACCGGTTACGCATCTCCTGCGAAGCCGCAGACTTTTCAGCGGGATAGATATTGATTTCTGCTGCGAGTTTGGCCCTTGCCTGCAAACGTTTAAAGAAGTCTTCAAAATTGAATTCCGAAACAAAATAAAAGATGGCGGCATGGAAAAGGATCAGACCAATGGTCCCGATAGAGAAGAATAAAAGGGTAAGTTTATTTTGAAGCTTCATTCACTACTTCCTCTTTTAAGATATAACCCATACCGAATACAGTGTGGATCAGCTTAATATCATTGCCATTGTCAATCTTTTTCCGCAGGTAGTTGATGTATACATCAACCACATTGGTCCCCATATTGAAATCGATGTCCCATACATTTTCCAGGATCTGGATTCTGGACAGCACTTTATTCTGATTTTTGAGGAGGTACTCCAGCAAACGGTATTCTGTTGCGGTCAGATTTACAGGTTTTCCAGCTTTGGTCACCGTTTTGGATGCGGTATTGATTTCCAGATCCGCAATAGTGATGCGATCCGTAACTGTGATTTGTTTACTGCTCCGTCTGATGAGGGTGCGCATACGGGCAATGAGTTCTTCGAGTTTAAAAGGCTTTACGAGATAGTCGTCCGCACCACTTTCCAATCCTGTCACGATGTTCTCTGTGCTCCCAAGCGCGGTAAGCATGAGAATTGCGACATCTGAATTTCGGCTTCTGATCTCTTTACAGACCTGGATCCCATTTTTACCAGGCAACATGATGTCCAGCACAATAAGGTTAAAATCATACTTAAAGGCCATTTCCAAACCCGTTATCCCATCAGCAGCAACGCTGATCTCAATCCCCTCCTCACTAAGTCCCCTTAGGATGACCGACACCAGATCTGGTGTATCTTCAATTAGCAAAACCTTCGACCCCTTCATATGTGCTGAAAATATAACAAGAAATATTAATACGGGTTTGATTTTTTATACTTTACTTTTTGATGACTGAAAATCAGGGATATCAAAAAGGACTATATTATTTTTTCATAACAGTAAAAGTTTCCTTTTCTGAATGTAACCATTCCCCTTTTTTCATAGCCATTATCGTCGTAAAGATTAAGCGCAAAGCGGTTACCACTGAAAGCATCAAGTCTTATCGATTGACAATTATTATTTATTGCAAACTGCTCTGAAAATTTAAGCAACTGTTTTGCTATTCCTTTTCCTTGAAATTTAGGGCGTACACATAATCTGTGCATCACTAATGGGACTACATTAAACAATTCCCATTTAATACTTGAATATTCTGGAGACTGTTCTTTATTAAGAACCACAATCCCTGCTAATTCTTCGTTTTTAAAAATACCAAACATTGATTCTGCCTGTATATCTAAGAATATTGTCTGTTCGTCTGGATAAACTTCATCCCATTGATGGATATCAAGACGCTCCATCTCAGCTACAGCTTCTTTGATCAATAACATTACATCATTTAGATCTTGAAGTTCTATTTTTAATATATTCCCTTTCATTTTGACACACCTCTTTGATGAGCTGAATAAGTTAGTGACATATGAAATTACATTATTTGTAGCATTTTTACTTTATAATATATCCTTATGAAACGTTTACTACTAATCATCACAATCTGCATTGCTTCCAATTCCGTGTTTGCCCAGAAGCAAACCATTTATTATTTAACAGATTCTACTGAAAAGATCAATGGGAAAAAAGCCGTTGAATTTGGTGCAGAAGGAACATTGCATTTTTACCGCATTTTCGAGAAGTTATACGCTGGTTCCAAAAGAGATATTGCGTTCACCTACAATAAAACAAAAGCAACAAAATCAGCATCAAAGCCTTCGCACAAATATCTAACTAGAAAAGGGCTTGTGGATTTGGTTCATAAGGAAGGTCATGATTTCAATGAGAAATACAATTTAAGCGTAGTGGAGGTCATGCCGAAAAAATCATATCACACAAAAAAGGTTCATTTAGTTTGGATTGACGACAAGCCAGTATACTAACCTAATATTTCATTCAGCCCCGCAATTATGCGGGGCTCTTTTATGCCCGATCTTTAGCATCACTTACCATAGATCATTGGTAAAATGCGTTGTTTTAGCAGGCCTCCGCATACAGGTAAAGAATGCTGCCTAATCCGACAGTCCCCTAAGGAGTAATGATCATGTAACTGGGTATTTCGGCAAATATTGAGTGAAATACACAATCTGATGGTGCTCATGTTCTATGATTGCTTTTAGTGTTCTCGCTTTCTTGTCTCTCTTTCTTGTAGTTGCTCCCTCAATTGCTCCCTCAATTATTTCTCCAATGCTTTCGCGTTGATGTCAATATGTTCTCAAGGTATTGCTATTTGTCCGTTAAGCGCATTTTTTCATTTTTTTGTTTATGTTGCTCCCTCAGTCTTTTTGTATTGCTCCCTCAGTTCCAATGGTCCGATTTATAATCGTTGACATCCTCTGTCTTTACCCCATCACCTTCGGAATTTCCCACCATCAAACTGACTTGCCAATACTTCATTTCTCTCCTCGTCCAGTCCTGAATTTACTTGTCGTGATCGAGAACTACTTCAATTATATTAAAAAGCGAATGGAAGAAGATGATGGCATGTATTTGAAAACATTATGGAGTGAGTTGCGGCACATGGGATATCCGGGGGGATATAGTACACTTTCTGAAGCCCTATCTTACTACGGCATTCGTATTGGAAAAAAGGCAAGAAATCCAAAGTCGCCACAACAATCAGGCTCATTCTTTAAGCCTTCTAATGCTGCAATGTTGTTCCTTACTCCTGAAAACAAGCTTAATACAATACAGAAAGAGCTAATAGAAAGTTTATGTAAATCATCATCTGGCTTAGAACACGCGTTGTTACTGGCAAGAGAATTCCGCAATCTTATGGAAAACAAGTTAGGAAATCAACTTCGTGGCTGGATAGAAAACGTGCTGAACTCAGGGATTAGCGAGATAGCCACTTTTGCAAATGGTCTGATAAGGGATTACCAGTCCATTGAAAACGCGATTAGCTTGCCCTGGAGCAATGGCCCGGTAGAAGGCAATGTAAATAAGCTAAAGACTATAAAACGGAAAATGTATGGTAGGGCTAGCTTCGAATTGATTAAGAAAAGATTAGTACTCAAACCAACATAACC